>Ga0157363_1007352_pt1 | contig 10430 bp, 6 predicted proteins | sample AttsexASBM1_FD_111477 | JGI IMG/M metagenome (GOLD analysis project Ga0157363, IMG submission 111477) | Fungus gardens microbial communities from leaf cutter ant in Ribeirão Preto, State of São Paulo, Brazil - Atta sexdens ASBM1 | ecosystem: Host-associated > Fungi > Mycelium > Unclassified ...
ACAGCCTGGCAAATAACCTGCAAACTCTTTCACTGGGCACCCTGCGCTGCCGCGAGAAACTCAGCCATTGCTAGCGAACACCCTTTGGCATCCGCGCCCGTGACGCGGCCCAGCAGTTGGAAACCACCCTCCACCGCCACGCCCGCATCTTCGGTTAACAACGCCGAGGCAGAATTGAAGTGGGCCAAATCATGATGCACCAGTACACCAATCTCACCCTCTGGAACCTCTTCTCCAGTGAGTGGATTCACTACTCGCGTGCGGATCCAGTGTGGGCCAGATTTCACCGATGGGCATTCAACGTTGCCGTTGTCATAGAACTGGCTGCTCAGTTCGGTCATGCCGTACATGTTGATGCACTGCTCTCGCGGTACGCCCAACGCATGGGTGAGCGCGTTGTAAAAGTCGTCAGCTTCGATCTCGCGTGACTGCCCTTTAAACCCGCCGGTATCCAGAATGCGGCTGCCTTCGGGCAAAGCAAAGCGACGTCCCTGACGTTGCAACTCATCCAGCAGGTGCACAAAACTATAACTGGCTCCGAGCAAAGCATAAGGCTCGCCGCTGGCTTCGGCCTGTTCCAACGCCGCGAACAAGCGATCCCAATCCAGTCCATTGTCATTGAGCATCACGGCACTGTCGGAGGTGCCAAAAGTGTCCTTCGCCAGCGTCAGGTAATGGGCCAGAGAGGAGTTGGGTAAGGTGGTGTTATCGGGGAATAAGATGCCCATGCGAATCCGCTCGCAGCCCGCCATAAAGCGTTGGCGGAAATTGTGCGTCATCGAACATTTCCATACATCGAGCGTAGGATGATAGCTGCGCCCTTTTACCGTGCCGGTTGTGCCGCTGGTCATAAACACCGCTTCAACGTCTTCAATGTCATGACAACTCAAAGTCAGGTCTTTAAAGGCGGTAATCGGAATCGCGGGAATGGCGCGCCAGTGCTTGACCGTAAAAGGTGTGCGTCCTCGCTGAAGGGCAAAGCGTCGGTAAGAGGGATTGTGTTCGAACTGATAGGCAAAGATAGCGAGCGCCAGACGGTTAAAATCGTCTTCAGTCGTATTCTGCTGCGGCAGGAAAGTCAGCAACGCATCGATAATAGCGGCTTCGGTCATCTTTGGGTCCACCTGTGGCGAATGTGCGAAGTCTCTCAAACAGGTAAAGCCTGTTGAGGATGGTCTGTCCGCTACAAAGCACAAAGATGGAATCAGGGCGTGATAGCGCCCTATGTCCCGCATCCCTACGCCGGTATTAGCCGGATCAGGTTCGGAGGGTCACTACGTTGCCTGCGATATATCGCCAGCGGGTAGAATCTCAGCCCACTATCTGGGCACCCCTTGGAACAAAAGGCAGTCTAGGGTGTTGCCAGCTTAGGTGTCAAGGGAGTGAAGAGGAGACAGCACCCGCCTAAGCAGGTGCTGTTAACTGGCTAGGCCGTTCTGAATTTGCGGGTTAGAGGTTTCTCAATTTCGACAATCAGGAACATGACAAATCCGATGATGAAGGTGATTACCCAATAGCGGAATGGCAGTCCGGTGGTGCCAAACAGCAACTGCATAAACGGTGCATAGATGATCAGCAATTGCAGCACCAGCAGCACGGCGCTGACGATCCAGATACCTTTATTCATCAGCAGACCTTTGCTCAATGAGAAGCCATCTGACACGCGGCAGTTCAACATGTAGAACCACTGTGCTGTTACCAAGGTTTGCAGCAACACCGTACGAATAAACTCCGGTGAGTAACCGCGTGGTTGCAGCCAGGCTTCTAGCACGAAGGCACTGATGGCAATCATCGAGCCGACAAAAATGACACGCCAAATCGCGAAGCCATCCATTACGTGCAGTTTAGGATCGCGAGGTGGGCGGCGCATGATATTTTTCTCACCTTCCTCAAACGCCAAACCAAATGAGAGCGTGGCCGATGTCGCCATGTTCATCCAGAGAATCAATACCGGCGTGAGCGGGATTAAATTCCCCGCGAGTAGCGCGATGATGATCAGCAGCCCTTGTGCAAGGTTGGTGGGCATGATGAACAAGATGGTCTTTTTCAGGTTGTCATAAACTCGACGCCCTTCTCGTACCGCGCTGGCGATGGTGGCGAAGTTATCATCCGTTAACACCATATCCGCAGCTTCTTTGGTGACTTCGGTCCCTTTAATACCCATCGCCACACCGACATCGGCCTGTTTCAAGGCGGGCGCATCGTTCACGCCATCCCCGGTCATGCCTACCACTTCTTTTTTACTTTGCAGCGCCTGTACCAGACGGAATTTATCTTCGGGGCTGGTACGCGCAAAGATATCGTAAGCCTGTGCCGCTTCGCTCAGTTGGTGGTCATCCATCACTTCCAATTCACGTCCGGTGATGGCGCTGTTGGCATTACCGATACCGAGCATCTGACCAATACTCATCGCGGTTTGTGGATGGTCACCGGTAATCATTTTGACGCGGATGCCCGCTTGCAGACAGTCACGGATCGCGGTGATCGCTTCAGGGCGTGGTGGGTCCATCATCCCGGCAATACCCAGCAAGATCACCCCTTGTTGCAGGTCTGAGTGGTCCAGAGTGGTTTGTCCTGGCATCGCGGGTTTCCATGCCGCCGCGACCATGCGCAAACCTTCTCGTGCGTACTCCTCGATTTTGGCCTCCCACCACGGAAGGTCCAGCGGCTGTAAGCCATTTTCGGTCTGCTGCTGCTGGCAAAGCCTGAACAGCACATCAGGTGCGCCGGTCACCAACACGCGCTCTTCATCACCGACACGGTAAAGCGTCGACATATACTTATATTGCGAATCGAACGGAATTTTACTGCGCATTTCCGTCGTCACTACCGGCAACTGTCCTTTCGCCGCCAGTACTTTCAACGCGCCTTCTGTCGGGCCACCGGTGATTTTCCACAGCCCACTTTCATCCTTGACCAACTGGCTGTCATTGCACAAATCAATGGTGCGCAGATAACGTTCCAGTAACGACCCTTCGGTGACGGTAATCGGCAGCGCATCATCGGTTTTGTGAATCGCCCCGACAGGTTCATAGCTGTCACCCTCGACCCGATAGATGTGGTCGGCGGTAATCACCGATTTCACCGTCATCTCATTCATGGTCAGGGTGCCGGTTTTATCTGAGCAGATAACCGTCATCGCCCCTAAGGTTTCGACCGTTGGCAGCTTGCGAATGATCGCCTTCTGCTTCGCCATGGTCTGCACGCCAAGGGAGAGGATGATGGAGATGATCGCAGGTAGGCCTTCGGGAACCGACGCAACGGCCAGACTGATTAAGGAGAGCATCAGCTCCGAAACCGGCATGTCACGGAACAGCAGGCTGAAGACAAACAGCGCGGCCATCATCGCCAGGATGATCAGGAAGATGGCTTTACCGAGTTTATCCATCTGCACCAGCAGCGGCGTACGATGTTTCTCAATGTCGGACATCATCTGGTTGATGTGTCCAAGTTCGGTTTCCCCGCCGGTGGCGACCACCAGCCCTTTACCCCCACCCGAACTGACAGTCGTGCCGGAGAACAGCAGATTGGTGCGATCGCCTAAGGGTAAATCACCGCTTAACGCGTCTGTGACTTTCTCAACGACCGTGGATTCCCCGGTGAGAATGGCCTCTTCTACGCGCAGGTTGTGCGCCTCTATAACGCGAAGATCCGCAGGAATACGGTCTCCGGCGCGAATCACCACCACATCACCCGGCACCAGCGCAGTCGTGGGCAAGGTTTCATGATTGCCCGCGCGGATCACCACCGTTTCACTGGAGAGCATGTTGCGAATACTTTGCAGTGATTTAGCGGCGTTGCTCTCCTGAATATGACCAATTAACGCATTGACCACCGCCACGCCTAAAATAACCAGCGTATCGACCCAATGCCCCATCACTGCTGTAAGCAGCGCCGCCGCCAGCAAGACATAGATTAAAACATCGTTAAAATGAGCCAGAAAACGTAGCCACGCAGGCTTACCGGGTTTTTGCGGCAGCGCATTCTCCCCGTACTGTTGCAAGCGCGCTGCGGCTTCCGCACTGCTGATACCTTCCACTGAACTCTCTGTTTTCGATAGTGTTTCATCGACAGAGAGATGATAGTACGCACTTTCCGATTTACCCGTATTCATCGCTTTCTCCTCAAATCCTGTTTGGGAAATCAAGGCGGTGATATCTCGTTATTAACAGATCCATCCACTTCGAATTCATAGACAAACATCGACGCGCTGTTGAGATGAGGCCCGTTATAACTGAAAGATATGCAATTAGTGGCTGCCCACAGGAAAGGGGCAGGAATTTAATCTATACGACATAACTATCGATTTGAAAAAATGGACGTTATAAACGTAGCACAGGGTTATTCATCTTATTCACCCCCAAAAAGAAAAACATCAAATCAACAACAGCGAAAATATTAACCCATAGATTAATAAGATGTTTCTGATGAGACCATGATATAAATCATAGTGAGTGAACAAAAACAGCCGCATTATGCAGCCAGTTTGCAATGCTAGAAGTACAGATTAATAATCCATCAAAATAAATATTTGCCGCCTAATATCTTGATAAACGATTAAAATCTATTGAATTCAACAAACTTTACAAATTCTGATTTGTGGGACTATGCTCATTCATAGAAAAAACAACCCCATGAATCTCTCCCAATTTTAAAACCGTGGCGCCGTATGATTGCGGTCAAGGTTAATGGAGGCCGCGATGCCGGACTATAGTCTGCTACGTCTAAGTCTGTACGTTGTGTTAGCGATAATCACCTGTTCTGCGGTAGGGCTATTCACTTACGCGGTGGTTTCTATGCTGGGCGAATAAATTAGCCGCTAATAATAACGCTAAAAATTAAACCGGTATTGCAAAGGGGAACTCTGTGATGCGTTATTTTTCTCTGATTGCCATTGTTATATTAATAACAACGGGTTGCGATCAAAAAAAACAGGAAGTTTCACCGCTACCTAGAATGGTTAAAGTGGTGGAGGTCGTCGCCTCAGGCCAATCTCAGCAACGCATCTTTCCCGCCCGTATTGAATCGGGTGATTCCACCGATTTGTCGTTTAAACGCGGTGGGCAGATCGATGCCTTGGAGATCCGCCAAGGTAACGCGGTGACACAAGGGCAAGTGCTGGCTCGCTTGGTGGCACGGGAAGCCCAGCAACGCGTCAATGAACGACAAACCGCTGCTACTCTAGCGCAACGTCAATTTGCGCGTTTTCAAACTCTTTCAGGCCGGCAGGCGATATCACAATCTGAGATGGATGTGCAGCGTGCTAATCGCGATGCCGCCAATGCTGCGTTACAAATTGCCCGAGAAGAATTAAGCCAGATGACGCTCAGTGCACCCTTTAGCGGAACCGCCGCGACGGTGAACGTGCGGAATCACCAGGTTGTGGCTGCTGGGCAAACCATCGCGACTTTGACTCGCACCGACTTGCTCGATGTGGTGTTCAACGTACCGGAAAACCTCTTCACCGCGCTGGATATCCGCAACCTGACTTACCGTCCGGTAGTGCGCATCAATACGTTGCCAGACCGCCAATTTGAAGCGACCTACAAAGAGCACACCGGCAGCAGTAGCAGCAATACTTTGACCTGGCAGGTGATTTTAACCATGCCGCGTCCTGCGGATTTCCCTGCCGTTGGCGGAGTGAGCGGGACCGTCACCATTAACCTTGCGAACCTGCCTGCCAACGTCAGTCGTGAGTCGTTGGTGGTGCCGGTCGAGGCGGTGTTCAACCCGGACAATAGCCAACGTAATGAACCGCATGTCTGGGTCGTACAAGGCAATGGCGATCAATTGCACTTAGAAGATCGCAAAGTCACGGTCGGCGAAGTCACCGATCAAGGTGTGGTGATCACCGAAGGATTACATGCCGGTGAGCGCGTGGTCGCGGCTGGCGTCAATGAATTGCATGCCCAACAAGCGGTGCGCATCTGGACGCGTGAGCGGGGTCTGTAATGGATATCTCCCGACAGTTTATTGATAACCCGATCCGCGTTTGGCTGGCCATTTTGCTGTTAGGCGTCGGGGGTATTTTTGCACTGCTGAATATTGGTCGGCTGGAAGATCCCGCCTTCACCATTAAAACAGCGGTGGTCGTCACCCAATATCCAGGCGCCTCCGCGCAGCAAGTGGAAGAAGAAGTCACACTGCCATTGGAAAATGCCCTACAGCAACTGCCTTACCTGGATAACGTCAGTTCAATTTCCTCAAACGGTTTATCGCAAATCACCGTCAACATTGCTTCGCGCTACCACTCCAATGAATTACCCCAGATCTGGGATGAACTGCGGCGGCGCGTGGGTGATGCGGCACGCTTTTTCCCTCCGGGCGTGGCGGCGCCGTTCGTTAATGACGATTTTGGCGATGTGTTTGGCTTTTTCTTCGCAATTTCCGGTGACAAATTCAGTAACCCTGAGCTGGTGCAATATGCCGAACAGCTGCGGCGCGAACTGGTGCTGGTCCCCGGCGTGGGTAAAGTCACGCTGGGCGGTGTCATTCCGCAGCAAGTTAACGTTGATGTTTCCCTAACGAAAATGGCGGCACGCGGTATCACCTTGACGCAACTCTCCAGCGCGTTGAGCCGTCTGAATGTGGTGTCCAGTGCCGGGGATATCAAATCTGGCACCGAATCCATCCGTCTACATCCCACGGGAGAGTTTGAGAACATTGATGAGCTGAGCGATCTGTTAGTAAGCCCCATCGGCGCGACAGCCACCACGCGTCTGCGCGATATCGCCACCCTGTCACGCGGGCTAAGCGAATCGCCCACCAGCATCTACCACGCGAGCGGAAAACCCGCCGTCACCATGGGCGTCTCCTTCATTCCTGGTGTCAACGTGATTGATGTCGGTCGCGCGCTGGAAGCCAAACTACAGCAGATGTCGGCAGAAAAACCGGCTGGCATCCAGATCAATATGTTTTATGACCAGGCCGCAGAAGTGGCGCATTCGGTGAATGGCTTTATCACCAACTTCCTGATGGCGTTGGCGATTGTTGTTGGCGTGCTGCTGATCTTTATGGGCGTGCGCAGCGGCATTATTATCGCACTATCGCTGGCACTCAACGTATTGGGCACCCTGCTGATCATGTATCTGTGGGGCATTGAGTTGCAGCGTATCTCGCTAGGTGCGCTGATCATTGCGCTGAGTATGCTGGTCGATAATGCCATCGTGATTGTTGAAGGCGTGCTGATTGCCCGCCAGCAGGGGTCGTCGCTGGTCTCGTCGATGAACTTCGTGATCCGCCGATCCGCCTTTCCGCTGTTGGGCGCGACGATCATCGCGATTCTGGCCTTCGCGCCGATTGGCTTGTCACAGGACTCCACCGGCGAATACTGTAAATCCCTGTTCCAGGTATTACTGATCTCGCTGATGCTCAGTTGGTTCTCGGCGCTCACCATCACGCCGGTGTTGATCAAGTGGTGGTTGTTCAAAGCGGGAACGGATAGCGCGGTGCAATCCGACAAGTCACCCTATGACGGCGGTTTTTACCAGCTTTATCAGCGCGCCCTGAAAGCACTGCTCAATCAAAAAGTCATTACGCTTTCCGTGATGGCCGTGCTGTTAGCGCTGTCGGTATGGGGCTTTGGTTCGGTAAGGCAAAACTTCTTCCCCTCCTCCAATACGCCGATCTTCTTTGTCGATCTCTGGCTACCCTACGGCACGGACATAAAATCCACGGAACAGATGGCCAGCGACATTGAAAAATCGATCACTGGGCAGCAAGGCGTGGTCTCCACGGTGACCACCATTGGTCAGGGAAGCATGCGCTTTATCCTCACTTACAACGGGCAGCGTCAATACAGCAACTATGCGCAGATCATGGTGCGCATGGACGATCAGCGAAAAATTGCCGCCCTCTCGCGCAACATTGATGCCTACATCGCGCGGCAGTATCCGCAAGTGAATGCCAGCACCAAGCGCGTGATGTTTGGCCCTTCTGGCGGCAGTGCAATTGAAGTGCGTATTAAAGGGCCCGATCCCGATCGTATGCGCATGATAGCCAGCCAGGTCGGCGATATCCTGTCACAGGATCCTGCCACCGATAGCGTGCGCAATGACTGGCAAAACCGCAGTAAAGTGATTCGCCCACAGTTTAACCCTGCATTGGGGCGTGAACTCGGGGTAGACAAGCAGGAAGTTGATAACGCCCTGCAGATGAACTTTACCGGCAGCCGCGTGGGACTTTATCGCGAAGGGGCAGATCTGTTGCCCGTGGTGGTGCGCCCACCTGCCAGTGAACGTCAGGATGCTAACCATCTCAACAATGTGCTGGTGTGGAGCCAAAGTCAGCAGCATTACATCCCGCTGAGTAATGTGGTGAGTGGTTTTAAACTGGAGTGGGAAGATCCGTTGATTCTGCGCCGCGATCGCAGCCGTGTGCTGACCGTGCAAACCGACCCTAATCCGCTCAGTAGCGATACTTCGGGTGATATTTTGGCGCGCGTGAAACCGCAAATCGATCAGATTCCGCTGCCGCACGGTTACAGCATCGAATGGGGGGGCGACGCGGAAAGCTCCAGCGATGCCCAGGCCGGGGTATTTAGCACCTTGCCACTCGGTTATCTGGTGATGTTTGTGATTACGGTATTGATGTTTAGCTCGCTGAAGAATGCCGTCGCTATCTGGCTGACCGTGCCGTTGGCGCTGATTGGCGTAACGCCTGGCTTCCTGATCACCGGAATTCCTTTTGGCTTTATGGCGCTGATTGGCTTACTCAGCCTGAGCGGGATGTTGATTCGTAATGGCATCGTGCTGGTTGAGGAAATTGAACAGCAGAAGCAGGCTAAACCGCAGCATGAAGCGATCCTTTACGCCGCCACTTCACGCTTACGCCCCATTCTGCTCACCGCCTTCACCACTGTTTTAGGCCTGGCGCCGCTATTGCGTGATGTGTTCTTCCAGAGCATGGCGGTGGTCATTATGTTTGGGCTGGGCTTTGCTACGGTGCTCACGCTGTTGGTGTTGCCGGTGATCTATGCCTGCTTCCATCGCCCTAAGACAGCCGCTTAGCCATGAACGTCACCGGGCTGAATGTCATCAAAACCATGGGCTGCATGGCGGCGGTGACGTTCTTTACCCTGTATAACACCTGGGACCGCTACGATTATGATTACCACTGGATTCTGGCATTTCTGACCTTTATCTCCACCATCGCCACCCCGTTGTTCTTTGTGGTGGCGGGCATCATGGATGCACGGACAGAGCAGGATTTGCGTTGGCAACTGACGAAAATCAGGAATGTGGTGATCGTTTTTCTGTTCTGGATGACGGTGTATTACCTCTGGGAACCCTATCAGCGCGGCTATCTGATTCAGCCATGGTTTGTGTTTTCCTTTATCGTTATTTACGCCTTCCATCCCTTGGTCTCATGGCTCACGCAGCACCGACTCACTTTTGGCTTCCTGGTGTTCACGCTACTTCTGTTCTCATACGGATACGATTTGTTGGCGGTGCTCTATCCCGACGTCAGCTTATTTCGGCTTGAACCCCAATACCGCATCTGGACATGGTTACTGTTTTATTTAACCGGCCAGCTATTATGCGAGCCACTGATCGAAAATTGGCTCAACCGCAAGAGCGTGACGCGCGCGGCCGCGATCTCCCTGCCCTTTATCTACCTGTTTACCTGGCTGTATGAGCAACACTTTTTCTTTGCATTGTTTAAAGCCGATCGGAACGCCTTTCTCCTGACCGGTTCGCAAATTTACCTGCTGGTGGTGGTGCTGGTGGTAGCAGCCAGTCGCGTGCGCTTTCGTCGCAATGTGCACTCAAGGAGACCGTCTTGGCCACCATTAGCAAAACGATGACGGGTGTCTATATCCTTCACTACTCGGTCTTTGATTTGATTACAGCGTTGATCCCCATCAACTCACTGGCGGCAAAACTGACGCTCTTAGTGGTCACTTTCGCCGCATCGGTGCTTATCTCGCGGCTGATCCTCGCCAGCTCCCTGCTTAAAAAGGTCATTACTCTTTAAGGCACTGCTGCACATCGGCTTGCTGACTGCAGGCTATGCGCGCGTTGATTTGCGCCATCATGTAGTCAAAAAATGGATTCGAGGTATTGCGCATCAACGTATCCAATCCCACCGTCAGGCTTGAGGTCTCACCGCGTAATGAAATGGTGCCGAGGCTGATGCCATAGCGGTTCTTCTCTATGGGTTCCCGTCCATACAGGGAGTCGGTCAGCGGGAAAGGCACGGCAATATGCGATAGCGAATACATATCCTGCGGCCATGCCTGATGCAGCGGCTGGACCACTTCTTGGGGTTGATCAGCGGCGACGGTGCGCGCGACGGTGTCGTAGGTGGTGGCGGAGGCGTTGGTAATCACCGTGGTGGCATAGTTGCGCGGGGTAGCGGGCAGCAAAGTATTCACCGCTGAATAGAGCGCAGGTCGGAACAACGCTCGCAGATTTGCCGCTTGGTTAATA
>Ga0157363_1007353_pt1 | contig 10430 bp, 5 predicted proteins | sample AttsexASBM1_FD_111477 | JGI IMG/M metagenome (GOLD analysis project Ga0157363, IMG submission 111477) | Fungus gardens microbial communities from leaf cutter ant in Ribeirão Preto, State of São Paulo, Brazil - Atta sexdens ASBM1 | ecosystem: Host-associated > Fungi > Mycelium > Unclassified ...
CGATTTCTACAGAGATACCTACAAACGATATAACAAACGGTGCGCTCATTAGCGTGAATAGTAGTAGTAGTAGTAGTAGTAGTAGTAGTAGTAGAGAGAGAGAGAGAGAGAGAGAGAGAGAGAGAGAGAGAGGGGCTCGTGCACGCTGGATGTCGTGAAGCGCCGTCGACGCCGCCGACGACTGATACTACTACGACGACGACGTCGAGCGACGTGCACGCGATCCGATGATGCATCCCGATCCGGAGATGATGGAGCGACTCTGGGCGTGGGATCGAGTCCTGGCCGGTCGCCGGGTCATGGAACGTGTCATGGAATGGATTTTCTTAGATGTATGGTGCTGGATGTATCGGCGAGCAATGGGAATCGAACGTGAGAACGTCGACGGCAACGCAGTGGCGTCATCGTCGCTGTCCCAAGAGACATCCGCGTCGTCGGGCGGTCCGCCCACCGATCCAGCATCTGTGGGGTGCAAGAGCGAGATGTGCCGGTATATCGCCGCCGGCGAGAAGACGCTGCTCTGGGAGAACAGCGCCTTTTTCGTCAATCTCTACCTCTTCATCGTGCTCATCGCGACATTCTGGTGAGTCCAGTCGCCAGTCGCCAGTCGCCAGTCATCAATCGGTCCAGTCTTGATGCGCGTGCGTTATTCCTTCTGTTGTTCCAAAGCCGCTTTCTTCGACCTACGTTGTAAAAAGCAAACAAAGGAAACGTTCTTTCGAGCACTCCCGCGCTCGTCGACTCGTTTTTCATCTGTTCGCCGCTCCGGCAGTTTCGCTCGCTTGTTCGCGACGTTCATGTGAAAGATCTCTCTCTCATAATGCGAGCCTTCTACAATAAGCCATTAGTCCTAAATTAGAAGCCAGAAGCTAAAAATTAACGACTGTGATTGGTCAATTTCTAGCTTCTTACCTCTGATTTGACTAATTGTAGAATGTCTCTTATCCTTTGTTTTCCAACACAGCATTGCTTCCGCTGGAAATCTCTATTCTTGAAATGGAGTTATATGAAAAACTAAGGAAATACTTATGCCCGTACTTCATAGTCATCAGGCCTTATGGGTCTTCTACAATAAGCCTTATTAGTCATAAATCAGGAGTCAGAAGCTAAAAATTGACGACTGTGATCAATTTCCAGCTTCTAACTTCTGATTTATGTTATGATAGGCCACTGGCTTATTGTAGAATAGAATGCCTGTTATATTTAAAATTTCCTTAAATTTATCTTCGGATGCTCTATAAATTATTTTATTGGCTACTGAGCATCTAAAGATAATTTTAAGGAAGCCTTAAATATAAAGTCTGACTATGAATACAGATATTAATATGCATTAAATATACTATTACATAGTATTTCTCGAGTTTTTTGTATACATTCCTTTTTAAGAATAGCGGCTCAGGTCTTTTATATTTGAACTAGTTTTTCTTTGTTATTGGTATATCCAGACAAAAGGTTCAATATAATTAGAATAAAGCACATTTCCTATGCTCAAAATGAAAGGATCGGGACATAATAGACAAATAACAGGAACAAGCATTAAATTTCAACCTTAGAAGTGCTGTAACATTGACTTCGCTTTCAGCAGAGACAGCAGCTTTTTTAAAATTCTTCAACACGATTGATTCCTGCTTTCAGTTCCTTCAGTTCGGATCTAAATTATATCGAGGTATTTTATAATCATTGCAAAGATGTTGCTTTCTGAACGTAGTCATTTGTTATTTCAATATTGCTCGAGTAATATTGCTTTATGGATGTATTTTCAATTTTGTCGAAGATAATTTTTCGTTTTTTTATTCATATAGCATAGAAACTTGCAGCATCATCACTACAATATTTGCAATATTATTGCAATATTGCAGAAATGATCTACTCGGATAAAAAGGGAACTCGGAGGAAGATTCGGAGAATTACGCAGTTCGCGAGAGAACGTTTCTTTCCATTTAAAGAGCTATGCGTTTAAAGGACACGGTTTCTCCCATTCGCCGTCACTCTCGGCTCTCTAGTCGTCATCGACACTACGACTTGTCGGCTTTATATTATTACGTTGACGGTTATCGTTTTTGTTGCGTCTTTCCCGTCTTCACGTGCACGTTATGCGACGTGCCGCGCCTCCGACCGTCCGTGACGTCACGCCGCGCGGCATTACAGCTGTTTTACGTTTTGTGTGCACAAGAGTAACTTCGCCTTCTAGGTCAAGGCCCCCTTTCCGAACGGACGGACGTGGAGAATTGGCGCGATACGCGCGCGCGCGCGCGCGCGCGCACGCACGCACGCACGCACGCACGCACGCACGCACGCACGCACGCGCGCGCGCGCGTAATCGGACAAGTGTGTAGTGTGTCGTAATCGCGTGTCCGATTATTCGTAGTAAAGCGCGTAAATGCGCGGTGTTATTTGGAATGACGACAGCGTCAACAAGACGTACTTCATCGTCCGCTGTTTACGTACATATATTGACGCACGCTTCACTTCCGGTATGCGAGTTTTCCTATCTACACGCTTATACTTCTTTCACTTACTTACGTTTTAAAGCTTCTTTTATGTCTTCCATCCAATTTGCGGTTTTAATTTACATCTTTTATATTTGATTTAAGTTCTCATTTTTTATTTACGACGTTTTTACATACTTTACCTCGCTTCCTTCCTATGCGAACGAAAAATGCTCTTGCGATCTGCGTAGTTTTCTTAATCTTTTTCCGAATTTTTGTTCAATTAGATAAAATAATAATATAACAAGTTACGCTCGGCAAAATATTAAGTTTGTTCTTTTACGGTTTTAATTTGTGCTGTATGGATATAACATTCTCCAATGAAAAAAAAAAAAAAACAAAGACTAAATTAATCCTTAATATACACACCTTTGGATTATTCGTGCATTTCTTTATTCTTGTGCATTTCCTTTCTTTGAAATACTATCTAGTCAAATATACCTTTCTCTTTTTTATTCCTAAAGAAAGTTTGGCAGCTAAAGAACAAGTTTTGTGCGTTGCCGACCTCAATTCGTGCGTATCCTTTAACTGACATAACTCCGAAGTTCACTTCTAGGTCATAAATGACTCAACGTGTGTACAGAGTGTATATTTTTTGTAATTAAACAATTTTTATTTTTTTTCTTTATATCCAACTAATTCTCGGTTGTATTGCGGGAATATTTCACGAATTATTAAAAAAAGAATTTAATCTCAAAATAGTATAGTAATAAACATGATTTTTGGCACTCTTGTGCTAAATGTTGTCATAGTAATATCATATATAATATTATGTTGTCTGTAATGTTTTAAAGAACATTTTCCTAATAAATTATAAGTTTTTTTTAACACAATAGTAACAAAATGTATTGTTCAAAATGTAAATGCAATATTTCTTCAATTTATATTTCATTCATGCATATTAAAAAAAACATAATTTTCAAGTTACTCAATAACTAAACTTTTTGGACGGTCGACACTTATATTTCTTTATTGTAGCTTGCAATGTCAATTTTAAGGTATTGAATCATATTTTTCCTTTAAACATTTTTGTTTCAGTTTTGCATTTTTATATGAAACAGCATTTTTCTTATTTTGTTAATTATATTTAGTTATAACAATTTATTTACAATTTATTATGAACATATACATTTGTACAAATACAAGATCAAAATATAGGTAAAAATCGTTTAATAATTTTTATATACTTATAAAAATGATGAAAATTAATCCAGAACACGAATGGTTGAACATGTGTAGTAAAAGTGTCCAAAAAAAAGGGTATGTACTAAGATTAATTTAATCAAATAAATAATTTTTTTCTTAGATTCTTGATCGAATAATTTTTCTCAATTCAATTCTCAATGAGATGCGATTAATCCAGTTAAGCATAAATGTTTACAAAAGATTGAGAAATGATCTGAATGTGAATATCATTAAGAGCAGTACAACGTACACAGTACACGTACAAACAATTTGTTTTCCTCACGATATAATTTATAAATTTAAATAAAATGAAGATGACGTTTGCTACGCATCGAAATGATAAATCAAATTTTTTATTTCGCGTATTGATTTTTGTCGCGCCAGTGTGTGAATTGTTTATTGGATAAGATTGACAGAAATGATTTTGTAATGAATTATATATGTAATACGAGTACGTACACATAATACATACTTAATATATAATATAGAAATAAATGAAGATCCATACCTCACAAATACAGAAAAACCTGATGCCTTTTTCAGTCGAGATAAAATAGATGGATGCAGGGAGTCCATTGTACGAGAATGACTGCTAAATTTCAAACTTTTTACAGAATTTATGTATCAATGGATTGTTTCAGATCTTTTTATACACGATATTCACATTTTTGTAAGATTTCGAGAGTCCTTTCGGTATAAAACAGAATACTTAAAGACCCCAGTGAAAAATTTTCAAATTCTTTATATAATTTTTCAAAATTTCTAAAAATTTTATAAAATTTTAAAAAACTTCTCTAATTTTTTATACGAATTAGAATACTTTTCAGAAATGCTGAGACAATTTGGATTTTTTTTAGAATTTTTTATATATATAAATTCCGAAATATTCAAAGATTTCTTATTCTATAATTTTCGAAAAAGTTTAAGATATTTTCAGAAACATTCATAAATTTAAAATAAGAGAAATTCTTAAAAATACTATAAGATGTAGTGAGAATTTTTTTTTATCAGGAGAAACAAACAAAATCCTCCGTCATTTTAACTACAAACAAATAGATCTTACTTTTTTGTGGTATTATTTCCTTTGTTACACGACAAATTTTATATATATATATATATATATATATATATATATATGTGTGTGTGTGTATATATATCGATTGTGACTAAGAAATTCTTGAGAAATTCTTGCCAGAAATCGATTTATCCTTATTTTTTCATTGTACTAAATAAATTAGTATCACGACTCTTTCTGGTTGCTCATTGATCCAAACGGTCTTATGCTATATTTATACATTTTACACATAGAATAACCTTAATTGTAACACGTGCTGTTTGTTGCAGGATCTATACTTTAATGGGAATGACGTCACCATTATTTCCATATAAACTTGTCGCCGTGTATTGTATTAGCCAATTGATAATCGCTTACAAATTCATGGACACTTTGGCCCCTGCAGTGTAAGTTATCGAAAGAAAATTATTACTCGCATTATGGCATCGCATTATTGTACGCTCATTACGTTGCACTTATATTTATTTCGTAGAAAAATAATCGTCGAGATAATTCGCTGAATAATATTAATCGAGATAAATCGCTGAATAACGCGTATAATATTTCCATCATCAAATTATCTCCGATATGATTGTATTTGTCAATCATTTGCTTATTAATAGTAAAATTAATAGTAATATTAATAGAACTCGAAGATATTTCAGTAGTCGCTCGTAACAATCTTGCTCTCAATTGAAAAGGACTTGAATAAAAAACAAAAAAAAACAATAATAATCTTGATCTTTTATAAATGTAGGGAGCAAAGGGAATGCTGTGGACTTCACTGGGTATGGCAGACCTTGAAGAAGTTGCGGAGCGAAAAACCAGGATTGGTAAAATTCTCTTTGTCTTCTCACAAGGAGGGAATCTTGAAAAGATCGAAAATTCTAATCTTCTGTTTCTAATCTTAATATTCCGTTTACAATTTTTCAGCATTGCATCGTCCTTTGTCTCGTGGCCTTCTTCCTATGGTTCCTCGACCACGTCCATACATCAACCCTTTGCTTCATGTACTACGGCATGTTACTGGCATGTATGCTACTGCGATTTCCCCTAAAACTGTTTGACAAAGCACGGGAGTACCTCTTGTCACACAAAGGTAATCGAAAACGTCTAAATTTTCCTGACAGAACAGAAGACTCGAATCTTAAATCTTAAAGATTGACTCTAGAAGTATCCATACCAAGAATCATTATTGATAATTTCTATTTTTTTAGATTAGTATTATAGTAGTATTATATTTCTTGTGTAAAAATAGCTGTTTTAATTTTTTTATTTTTATAATTATATATTTTTTATGACGAAATATTTTGTTTTTCATCACTTTCTTTGTCTTCACAATAATTTATTCGCTTCATCCTTTTAAGATAAGAAATGTTAATACTTTTAGTGTAAACGATTAAACATAAATGATTTAGTTTTTAGATTTAACGTAATTAACTTCAATTTTGGACTATTTAACAATATAATTATGTACAATGTATAATTATCTAACTTTAACTGAAACACTTGATTAGGAGATGTAATTAAAGAATATATTAATCTTTAACTAAGAGAATTTTTAATTTCAACACAAACCGAAGATCATATATTCGATCAAAGCGGATCTTATTACCTAATAATTAGCTTTATGTGAATTTTTACAAATTCCAGTTTAAGCAAACGATTTACGCACCGATTATTTGTTAGTTTTGAAAGCAGAATTAAATTTATTGAAAAAATTTTCTCTTTTATCTCTCCTTCATTGAACTTCGACATTGAACTTAAATCTTTATTAAACTTTTTTTACACACAATTTAATACGATAATATTTCGTTATATTAACGTTTACATGAGGAAACATTTTTAATTAATCTCACTTATTTTTCAGACTGGCAATGTGACAGTGAAATCGAGGATGAGTTTTTACCTGTGGTAACAGAGGCGAGTCTGCTGGTATTAACTCGAGTGGGGGAGACGGGCGATCATTCGCCAACACCGACGAGTGTGCAATCGGACACTCAGAATGGTATGTGTTTGACGAATTACTTATCACTTATTATAAGTATAAATATAGTATAAATATTAATATAGTATAAATTCAACAAATCCTAAAAAAACTCGCGATTCAGATACTGGATTTTAAATATTTTCGTAACTTTTAGAAATTATCGATTACGCAATTTTTCATATTTATTGCTTTATTTGCTCGATAATTTAAAACAAAATAAAATTTTTAATCTCTACTCACCATTCAATCTTCTCTACATCTTTACATCTCGTCGCATTGCCTGCAGATTCTTTTTATGACGAGGATTTCATAGAGGGCCTCCAGGAGATAGCATTCAATATGCCCTCCCATGGAGAGGGTAGCACCGACGGTGTCGAACTATCGGAACTGGAGCTTAGCGTCGGCGAGAACGACGCCGAAGAGGACGGTATAAAGTTTCAGAGCGGTCATTTCGAGAAGAGTTCCTCTTCCGAGGAGGAAGTCTTCGACGCGAAGAAAATCGCGGCCAGCAGCGATGAGAGCAACGGCGATAGCGACTTTGAGATAATCGACAAGGAGGAAATAGCAAAGATAGAAATGTGATGAAATTCGATCGAGGTGCAAAAAAATACGGAGAGATTATCACGCGCGACATTACGTTATGATGTAAAACTGAAAGAAAATCATCTCTGATCTCTGTAACCGGCCGCGAACGAGATAAAAAATTTAATCCAGCAACGATAATCAATAGCAACTTCGCTTGAAGTACAATTGTCTCAACCGAATGTGATGGTAAATTGAGATAAAGAAAATAATATATCATTTAAGTACATAATTGTCTTTCGATCGCAACGTTGTACTCGCGCGCGTACAAAGTATCGATCTTGGTCGATGCGATTGGAAGATGCGAAGAAAGCAAAATTTATTTATTTAGACAACTTCAGTCGAACGCCCGTATCTTTTGTTCTCTACCGCATCTAGTCTTGCGCTACTCTCTCATTGTAAGAAAAGTAACGAAGAGTAGAAAGGCGGGGACTTAAAGAATAAGGGAACTCAACTGTAGATACATACATATATATATATATATATATATATATATGTATATATATATATATATATGTATATATATATATATATACAATATGATACCACTGGTATTGTATTTAATGTTTCTGGATGATTAAATAGGCGTATGTACATTTGCAATGTAATAAATATGCACCTGTGTACAAACGTTTTAACCTGAAGTCAGTTTGACCTAATTGCTACAATTAAGCAATTGCAATGGCGTTGACAGTAAGGATGTGAAAGGTATCTAAATACGATCAATAAAAAGCTGCACTCCGGTAGCGCAAACAAACATTTTAGATGTAAGAATGTATTATATTGTAACATGTGTCTGTGAGATGTGTAAAAAAAAACAAATGCGCGTGAAGCATCGACGAAGTGTTTGTCGAGTCTGACGCGTTTTTGTAGCCCGTTTATAATTGATGTTTACCGTCATTCTCTTGTCTACGCATCTCATATATTTGAAAATACACGACAGATGATACAAAAATACGCTGTTGTTATTATGTACACGGCCTTAAAAATAATAAAATAGATTCTCTCTGATTTCTGCAGTATTCGCGAAGTAGCAAAAAGGATTAACGTCAAAATGAAATAAAATTTTTAAAAATGTTATTAACATTATATTTACGTAAAACTGATTTGATTAAATCTTTTATACTTTGATTTCTTGTACGCATAAATATTGTGTACATATTTTTTATATTTAAAATTTTTTTATTTTCCCTTTTGCACGTCGCGAATTCTTTTTGAATATTTTACTTGCATCTTTTAATTAATCACACATTCGCGATTCTACGTTATGCAGGAACTTTCATTTAAGATATCTTTCGAATTTACTTTGCACTCAGATTTGATATCGCTCTCCTTAATATCTTTTATAACCGTCAATGTATTATTTACAGTAATCGACACTGCATTATTTACATCAACCGGCATTGTGTTATTTACATCGACAGTTTTTGAATCAACTGGTACTGTATTACCTATATCAGCCAGGACGGCATTATTTACATCAACAAGTTTCGAATCTTGTGATTCGTCTCCTTTGGATTGCACAGAAATGATCGGACGAGCGTTCTTCCTCTCCGGTAACACCTTTAAAAATGCTTTTTGCCAGGTATCACCCTCCGAGACTCTCAATAGTATTTCAAAAACTGGAAAAGTTCAATCATTTCTTGAAAATGTAAACTTCAATGACATGACTCACTTATTGTTAAAATTTGATTAATAGAATAGAATGTATGTTTAAATTCTTAATTTCTCTCATTAATTATCAAAATAAGATTAGAGATGCTCACAGAAAACGACAATAATATAATAGCTTTAGAAAATTTATCTCTCATAATGCTTACCGTGATCAATAGTCAACACTTTTCTTGCTTTCATCTGTAGGAATTTATCTAATGGCAATCGACCGTGTTTGACGTTCGCCTCTCTCGCTAATTTATGACACATGCCCTACAATTTAAACTTTTGATAGAAATTCGTAAAAAGGGACGACTAGCCAAAAAAATCTCACCTTATGTGCATTGTGATCAACGAGACCACCTATAACGTACACGCAATCATGTTCTAGATGATCTATCACGTTATTTGATTCGCTCGTGAGATATATGATCTTATCTTTGGGATAAACGTTTATGTACGGCTCCGTATGAAAACTCACCTGTAATTTAATGAAATTTAACAGTTAATTTAATAATTTAAAAAAGGATTCTCCATGTTTAAAATGAAAAAAATTTACATTTTATAATAAACTTTATTATAAAATGTGCGAGGTTTTTTAATAAATAGTAATCCAATGTAATTTAATTCAGTGTAATCCAATAAAATTTAATAGCCAATTTTATAATTTGATAGAAGGATGTTAAAAAAAAATCGATTTTTGTCCAATGATTAACAAGTTTGTACAAACATGATGTATTTATCAAATTTTAATGTTCCCTAAATGCAAACTTTTTAATAATTTTATTGTATCTAGGAAAACAAAATCTAATAAGAAATTCTTCGTTTTTTCTGCTTTTACATCTTTTTAAAAACAATTAGTCCTTTTTTAACATCTTCCTTTATTGGATAGATATAAAGACGGTTTATAATGTGAATTTTAATTTCACTAAAAGTGAGAGGAAGTGTTGACTTATATGCAATCACATACATCCCAATGCTTATATCCATTGTGCTTCTCCATACTGATTCGTGATTTGCCAGTAAAACTAGTGAGGGAAAATTGCATAGGTGCCGTAGCTCTTCTATTCAAAGTATAGCACCTTAGTATTTGTTTCGTTAGCTTAGCGATATCCTTATCGATCATTAATTCATCGAATGACAAGTCGATGGTTACCGTGAGCGTGCAAGCACTCTCAGCCATGGTGCTTTTCTTTAAGAACTTTCTGGATGGACCTAGGCTTAAGTTATTTGCACGTGCAAATGCACGTTTCTCTCTTGCTTTAATCCTCTCTCGCAATCTGCATTGATAAACATACAATTAGAAACTAATTCAAAAATTAGTAGAAAAGACTGCATAAATAAATTTCCTTCCGTGTAAATAAAAATGAATATAAAAATTAGTAAGGAACTACATATTAAATCTCTTTCTTGCAAATTATTATAAGTTAACGTAAGGATTGTAAAAATCATATATATATATATATATATATATATA
>Ga0157363_1007354_pt1 | contig 10430 bp, 6 predicted proteins | sample AttsexASBM1_FD_111477 | JGI IMG/M metagenome (GOLD analysis project Ga0157363, IMG submission 111477) | Fungus gardens microbial communities from leaf cutter ant in Ribeirão Preto, State of São Paulo, Brazil - Atta sexdens ASBM1 | ecosystem: Host-associated > Fungi > Mycelium > Unclassified ...
CCTAAAATGGATGATATGGATACCGATAACATGTGGTTCCAACAGGATGGTGCCACACACAGCATGCCATGATGGACATTCTGCACGAGCGATTTGAGGGCATGGTTATCTCGCGCGGCGACGACGTGAACTGGCCACCGAGATCGTGCGATTTAACGCCTTTAGACTTCTTCCTTTGGGGCTATCTTAAATCGCAGGTCTATACGAATAAATCGCAAACAATTGATGCTCTCAAAGTCAACATAACAAACGCCAGCAAATTCAGCAAATTTATGCGAGAAAATCATCGAAAATTAGATCGCCCGAATACCGTGTCACCAAGCGAAGCCGCGGCGAACATTTGAGCGACGTTATATTCCATACTTAATGCCATAAAATATTCTTTCAAATAAAAAAAAAAATTGAGTGAATATTTCACATACAACTTGTTTTATTTATATTTAAAAATTGAGCGTCCTTATTGAAAGACCCTTTATAAGGATTAATATTATACTGTCATTTTTATATTAAAAAAATTTATTTAACATTCTAAAAGTAAAAACGATTAAAAAAGTAATATTAAGGACTTAGATATCCACGTTGCGTGAGTAAAAATAAAAATTTATCAAGAAAAAAATTTTTTAAAGACAAGACACTTAAAAAAAATAAGAATAAAAAAAATAAATATACTTAAATAAAATAATAATTTAAATTTGATAATTCTTATCACGCAGAGTGTAAAATTATTTACTCTAATAGTTAAAATTTAAATTAGTACAATTTGAGTTTTTCTTTATTGTAAAATCAGTGTAACTTATTTTCCCAGATAATGTACTGCTTTTTCATCTAGATAAGTGTACCAATTTCCGATGTTACTTGTAATGCGAAGTTTTCGTTTCGAGCCGGAGTACCTTTCTCAATAAGTACTCGAAAAACCGAGCGATTCGTCGAAAGCGCGCAATCGGCCGAATAGCATCGGACCAATCGATGGAAACAAGAAAGGTATATCGGATCGGCTCGATCAATCTCAACTTGACGCACTGAATTCTGGTAGGACTTGTTTTTCCACGAAACTCGTACGTGGCAACAATATAGATAGACTCGCGTTTTTTAGGGTGTGCCATATTTGTATCAGTCAATTTGACGCAGTGCAAAATATTATCCTCGAATCATTTATGAAGAAAGAAACAAGATAAGCACCGAGAGAGGTAATCTGAAGGAATTACATAAGTATCGAAAATTTTGATGCTTTTAAACGATCGCAATAAATTCGATTCTGATTATTTTAGATTTAATCACGTTGAATCACAATTTTTCTTGAATTTTCAATATGCTTCTTATACTCCGGACTATTAAATTCATATTTATACTCACAATTTGAATTATTTTTAATCATTTCTAGACCGCTACAGCTCCTACTTAATACGTCGTTAATTTAATTAAAACAATGAACGATTTTATTCAAGCAGTGTATTAAAACTAAAACACAAAATAAATGTATTAAAATTGACTCAAATTTAGTTTATTATTTAAGTACATATGTGGATATAATATATTGTTTACTTTGAAGCTGAGCAATTTAATTTTGACACACACAGAAGTCTAAAATGACAAAATATTTAACTCAAAGGATTAGATATTACTAATATTATGCTTCTTTGATATCTAACAATGTATTCATTTTGTTATCATTATAATTTTACTATTAACGTAATGGCTCGTCGACATGAAGTTATTCTACTTGAAAGCGATATTTTATATAAATTCACATCGGAACAATAAATTACGGAACGATACGAATCTGCAACGTGCGATCCGGGCCGTGATCGAGAATTGGAGGAGTTTTAAACTGGCTAGATAAAACGATGTCGGTACTGACGCGTTCTTACCCGCGCCGTATTTCATCGAAGCTATGTGAGGGCCTTCCTCGTACCATTCACGCTATAAACTAGAACGGCGTGTTGCGCGAACTGACATAAATCCGTTCCCAGTCGCGATAATCCGACTCGCGTCTACCTCAATCCGCCCCTCAGAAAGTACCAGCTATGTGTCTTTGTTCATTCGTGTTTCTCTCTCTGTCGACACATAAACGCCATGGAAAATTAATTATTCGCTGTACTTCAATATGAACTAACAACTGCATATTGCCTCCTAACATACTTTTCTAACGATCTTGCTGTACACGTTATAGTCCGTTAACCCTCGCGTTATAGTGGCGAGAAGACCGCACGTTTGCGAGCCACGTCGCAGAAACGCATCACAATGTATTTTAAACGAAAAACTACGGAACTAACTAGTAAAATCATGCACAGTTGCACTCTATAGATGGCTTCCTACTGTAGACAGAAGTTAAAATCTGATTTGTCAAAATGTGACAGGAACATTTATGTAATGTCACTCACTGAAAATTAAACTGTATAACTAAGTAAAACTTAGAAAAGTTAATGTGGTATGATAGAAAAATTGTAACCACTGATCAGCTAGACATAATAAAGTACGGAAACAATGTTTTGCTGAATTTAAAAATGTAACTAGATACTAGATTTAAAATTAATTATGTTAGATTATCAAAATAATTATAATAGATTTAAGCTAGAATATTTTATATTCAAAATTTTTTGCAGTATTATCATGCTTAAAATTCTTATATAATTATTTTTTCAACAAAAACTTTCACATCTGTATCTAGCAAAATTTTTAAATATTTCAACAAAACTGTTCTTTCTGTGCGACAATTTAATAGACAGACAAAAAATAATTGAGAAGTATGTATATATTTGTTATAAAATGGATTGTGTGTTTGCAAGTAATGTTGTACTTTTTAAAAGATTTTAGAGAATAAAAATTAATTTAATTCAATGCAAAATATAATCATATCAAAACATCTCTGTATAAACTAATTAAATGCGAAATTTATCTTAATATATGTTTTTCTATGCGGCGAATTCGCAGATTTTTCACAAAGAATGTCCACAACACATGGATATTAGGAGTCGTGTTGCTTGTGTATGTAAATTACTCCATTTGAGATGTGTTCAACGTACATATAAAGAGATAAAAAATATACACAAAAGCTGCAATTTACATCGGACGTGATTTATAATTATTTCTTCATCATACGTGAATTAAGATAAAAATGACTATATAAAATTCAAATAAAGAACCGTATAATCGCTTACCAGATATTTACTAAATTCTTGAATAAATTTAAGCTTAAAATGAAATTCTCACACGTCTTTTCATATTTTTAGATAACGATCAATTTTTCCAACGAACTAAAACCGCCAATTGAAAGATCCGTTTCAAGGATAAGGGCCAAACAAAGCTCGTGCGCAACGCGCCGTATAGATACGCTGATTTGCAAAGAGCGTATAATGGATCGGCGTCACGCTAATTGGGCGAAAGGAGCGAGTCGAAATTACTTAGGCGCGTGCTTGAAAGAAATCGTGACGGGACGTGTAAAATGAGGTTTGTTAGCGTGCGCCGGGTGTCACGAGATTACTATGTTTCTTAGTGTGTGTCAGAACACGGTTTCTATAATGTTAGATGGATCGCGGGAGAAGCACGGGCACAATGGAAACGACAATCGCGCGGGTGCGCGGCGAGAGCAAATTAAACGAGATTTACAGCGAGCGCACGATCTCGTCCTATTAACCCTGGACGTACTTATGCATTCGATGAAATACGACTATACGTAAGAATCACCATCGTGAATGAGTACCCTGCTGCTTTCGACCGATTGTAAAGCGATAATAAAATCAGTCTTTGTATTTCGAATGGCACAGTTAATAAATTTAAACACACGTATGTTTCTGCATTGTCGTGCGTTTACTTTGCACGTCTTCATTCTGAACAGTTTAAATGTATACATATAAATACATACAGTATCCAACAAAAAAAAAATAAAGACAATTAAATTAATTTAATTAAATAAACAACGTTTTTCTCAGTATAGAGATACTTTTGTTACGTTATTTAAATTGGCTGTGGCACTTTCAATATATATGTTTAAGTTTTACAGGTTGCGAATTCTCCCTTAGATGATCTCTTAGATTCTCGCGAGAGAAAATTTTTTAAATTAGAATTACCAGAGACACTAGCGGGACATTAAATTATTTCCCGCATTATCCATCCACAATGCGTACTTGTTTAGCATATATCGTTACATGTTATGCTGGCGGCAATATCAATTATCAATTAATCATCAATTTTTATTACGCGCTCTCAATCATACTGTACCCAGCCTTAACGCTATTCTCCTTTCAACGCTGTTCTCTCGTCTTCAAGCAACGCGGACACGCCTGTCTAAGTGGGAGACGCAACAGGTGAATAATAATACTTACAGAGAAGCGTCCTTTATCCTCTGCAACGCGAGAAGGGCCGCAGTAGGGGAGATGAAGACAGACTCGGGTGGTTCCATCATGCAGACCGATACGTCTCTTTCCCGATCTCTTTCCCTGTCCCTTTGCCTGTCGCGATCGCGTTCCCTTTCCCGATCCCGCATCTCCCTCTCCCTGATCGCGGATTCTCTTTCCTGTTGACGTTCCCTCTCGTTCTCGCCGCTCCTTTCCCGCACCCTCTCGCGATCCCGGTTCCTCTCCCGGCTTCGATCACGATCATGATCTCTGTCCCACGCTGTTTCGCCCAACGGTGGCAAAGACGGGGACGCTGCAAAAGAAATATATTTCCTCCATTTATTCCTGCTTGCTTGCTTGCTAGAAAAATGTTAATAATAACAATAACTTGATTGCGTACATACAAGATTGCTTTATGATAAATCGGATAATTACAAAGAGCTGAAAAATATATATTGCACGCAAAAGGTGAGGGACACCATCTATGATGCCTATCTATAATAAAAACACGATGATCAGAACGCAAGATGAATAAAACGTGAAATAGAAAGTAAATAATTGTGAAGTAGAAAGTAAATAATTGTATTTTGTTTTAACATGAATTATTTGAATTCAAATTGCAGAACGAATCTTAACATTTATCAATAAATGGATATAATTTATACAATAAATAAATTTATATAAATAAATTATCCATTTATAAGAACTTGCAGCTACGGAAATTTATGATTAATCCAAACGGGATTCTATAAGAGAGATCTCCCGATTTAACGGAAAGCATGATTCACTGCATACGCGATGGCGATGTTAATATTCGTTTTCTAATCTAAGGGGCCGGATTACACTGAGGAATATTTTTGTATAAAGAGGAAGAAGTCGTTCTCGCAGATTGGAAACCTATTTCTGAGAACCGGTATCACCTGCCGTCTAACTGATTACGGTATTTTACATAATTACGCGGTATCTCTCGCACCTTGTAAGGAGCGTACCGTGTTTCGAGTAATAGCTACTATCGCAAGATGCTCAAAAGTAAAATCGCGAATAACGATGTTCCGAGAAGAAATCGAATACAAGCGAGATAAAGGAGCAACGTGCATTTTTTTTTATTATATGATATCTACGCGTTTGCCACTTTATGCGAACGTGCCGTGGCACGTCACGGTTCTGTGCCCTCGATCCATCAACGATCGAGGATCGAAGGTCGATGTCAGGCGAGTACGATGTAGCTCATGCAACTTCTCGTGAATAAATCAACGGAACGAATAAAGCGCAAGCGTTCAATCCACGAGATCTCCCAATCCCATGCGACGGTGTGTTACAAATCGCTTTATAATCTCTTTTTACAGAATTGTACGAATAAATTGTACGAATCGGACTTGAGGCTTAAACTTTGCTTATCATTACGATCGCGAGATTTTCTGCGAAATTTCGCGACTATCATGAATCGTTTCCACGTAAATTTCTATATTCTTCAAAAATTGGTAGTTTATTACCGTGTTACATAGCATAGCATTGCAATTTACTTCGCTATCGAGAGAGTTTTGACGACCTTTGACCCGTTGATATCGCGATCGAATCTGGTCGCTGCATATGTATATCTTGCAGCACGTTTTGCGATTTGTAAGCCGATTGACAAGCATGTTAAATGCCCGTGACATTACTGTTACTAATTAGTAGTCGCGTTAGCAAGGCAATACATTCGCGAGATCGAGCAGAAAGATGCGGCGACTTTGCGAGACTGCTGTCGATCGTATTGCTGATAATATTTTGACTACACGTCTTTCATTCATCATAGAAATCGCTTCCTTCACCATCTCTTTTAATTGAAGTAAATATGCAAGTTCATTTCGTTACGATGATTTACCTGCATGTGCGATCATCATGCAATTTCGATTACACAAAACCGCCGAGTTGTTTTGATAATTCAAAAATTTCTTTGATTCCGTTTATAGTCTATAGGGATGAGTGATAAGAAGATTCAAAGTATTATAAAAACTCGTTTTAAATAATAATTTTGTTTTAATAAATTACTTTGGAACGTACAATGTGTGCTTAATGATGATTTAACTCAAAACTATTCTTTTTTGGAGTGGAAGCTCACTTCAAAGAATGAAAATTGAATCAGTCTTGAAAAAGAACGGCTCAATTTTCAACTTTTAAGAGTGAGATTTTACTCTTTAGAATGAAACTCACTCTAAAAGTTTTAGAGAGTACTCATTCATTGTTCGCTTCAAAAGATAAATAAAAATTATCAAAGAAATGAAGAAGGAACAATTTTAAATACGTTTTAGTTAGCGTTCGAAACGTTCGCAAGCATCATTTCATCCTTGTTAATTATCGAATGTTAAACAAGAATAAAATGATGCTCACAAGCATTACAATCGTCAAGTGGAACATATCTTTTGCTGAAGTATCTAAAAAATTAGTTAGCAAAAAGTTTCGATATTTTAGCAATCATTTTGAATATCATACTAAAAAAATATATATTAAATTTTAATAAATATTAAATATATATGTATTTATTTGATACAAGACTTGATGAATTTGATGTAACTTTATTTATTTATCATAAATAAATGTTAAGTTAGTATTATTCAAACAAATATTTATCAAAATTTATTATAGTACATTTTTTCTCAGTATTATTTTGATGGTCTAAAATTATTTTCAGTTCTGTATCCAATCTAAATTTTTACTGCAATAAAATCGTTCATTTCGTTTCATTAATAATGAAAATTATTCTGTTTGCCATTAATGATAAATAATATGACGATGATTTGTTCTCGATATGCATCTAATCGATCATCAATTATTTTGTCATGGCAGAAATCTCGTGAGCGATCTGAAGGCGGTTAAGCGTCTTCGAATCGTATCAAGGAATCATTATAATTTCAGTTGATCGAACCACGATGTAACAACACAGTAACAGCAGTATTATTAGCCGCAATTTCCATGCGCCGGATGGGGCGGTTTCGCTTAATTAGCCGCTGCTTCGGACATTTTTTCCTTTTTTTTCCTCTAAAGTCTCATTCTCGTTATGACCATTAACTCTTCGCGTAGTTCTATAGACCCATGATCTTCATTATCTAATGGAGAACGCAGTCATCACTACTGGAAACGATGCGATGTGACAGAGCTTCACCAGTCGGTATCTTGCGTTTCACCCTAATCTTTTTTTCTCGTTTTCTTTTTCCCATCTAGCTATTAATCTGATATCTGACGTTAAAATATAATAATGCTTGTAATTGGCATATGAGATGACACGTTTAATTATGCTTCTATAAAAAGAGGTTAGCTTCCGGTAAGAAGTTAAATTAACGATTAAGAAATAGAATTCGCGCAGACAATCTAATTCAAATAACTCTAGATTAATAATATATATATATATATATATACCATTTCTTTCCATATTATACTATTTATAATACATATATGCAAAGAAGGAAAGATTTAATTAAAAAATCTAATTAATTTTAATCGAATATGTGGTAATAAATGGTGCTTATAAATTTGAATTCAGCTAGCTTGAATTTTGTATAATGATATTACAGTTGAAATATGCAGATACAATCATTCATAACTGCGTATACATTTAGAAATCGCCCTTCTTTAATTTATAAAATTATGTAAAATTATATCAAATCATAGGATTTTGATTTTATTTTTCGAAAAAAAATCTCCTAAAAGATTTTATTGTTCAAGGAGAAAAATCTTCTCAAGGATTTTATTCTTCAAAAAAGAATCTGAAAGATTTTATTCTTCGAGGAGAAAAATCCTCTCAAGGATTTTATTCTTCGAGAAGAAAAATCCTTCTTCCGCGGTACCCTCACTGTCTTCAAAATTGTTAATTACTTTAAATCTCAGCGTGTTTGTAATAAACATCTTCTTCTGTTGCTGAATTACCATACCAACGGTGAGACCATCCCTCTTGCGTTCGCTATATCATCGCCTCGCCCACGCCAGCGACAGGGTTAATCCTAAGCATTAACAGTAATACGTGGTCTTAGCATGTTTTGCCTTTCTGTCCGTTTCACCTTCATCTTCCCTTTAGGAACTCGCTCGTACTCTTGCGAGGTCTTTACTCTTAATTTTTTCACTTCTTTTTTCTTTTTTCTTCGCATAGGTATTCGTTCTCTCTCTCTTCTTCTTGTCCGCGTAAGGGAACATCAAGGGGGGTAATTGATAATATTAAACGCCGGGGTTAATCCATCGATTTATGAGCAGAGTTTGCACCGTAAATTTTTTAAAATCCGCCAAATTGAGGGATAATCGTCCGACGTTAATGCCTCGCTGTTAAAGATCGCCGCGCGAAGTCGGAGGTTTGATTGAGAGAGATAAGTAGGAGTTCGAGGAGGTTTATAGCGCTTCGCGTGTCCAGTGGCGAATAAAAGAACCCCGCTAATCCGCCAAGAAAAAGAGGGGGTGTCTGAATCGGCTGAGAGAATCGATCTAGCGTTAGATGCGGTGCGCGGGCGTTGAAGATAAAGCGCTTGCCTCGTGACCCGGAGGTAAAGGTAGTCACTCGTTGTAGGATCTTGCGTTTGCAACGATGCGATTTAAGTTTCGCGACTTTTGAATCACGTCATACTAATCCATGACGGTGACTTGTGCTTAGGAGCTTATGCGTGTTTAGATAAATATTAATGAAAAATAGATATAACGTAAGAATATAATAAGGATGAAAGTGTTAAACATGAAAAGAGCTTTTGAAAGACCTAAATTTTGCTCGACGTAGATCTGAAAATAATTTTGTTGGACCACCCAAATAATGAAAATTAAAAAATATTGAGCAAAAGTAAATTTAGTATCCTAAAACAATTAAAATAAAAAAATTAAAAAATAAGTTTGAGGTTCTAACAAAATTATTCTGATGCTCCAATAAAATTATTTTCAGATTTGATCCAAAAAAATTTGGATCAATAATATCGTTCTTTCCATGAATTAGCATTGCAGTAATAAAAATAATTATATATAAAAATTAAAGAATATTGCATGTGATTGAACGATTGAGCAAGATTTAATCTAGAATTGATGATGGTTTATTGGATCCATTCAATTATAAATTCCTTTGTAAAAAGTGCTAAGTTCAATTTTTTAAGTTACACTTAAAAATTTTGATATTCTTATTAAAATATGCTTAGAATTCATTCTTTTTTATTCAAATTATATCATGTTGATTTCTTAAATTAATGTTTTTTATTAATATAAATTAAATAGATTTTATAGAGCCAGCTTCAATGAATGATTTTGGTTAAGTTACTTAACAATAAGTCCGGAAGGTTAATAATGGCTTCCTATTTATTGACACAAGCTTTATTCGACACGAACCTCATTCTATCTTTCTTGACATTCAGAGAATAACAAAGACAGAACAACATTTATGTTACCAAATGGAAAGCACCCATTGAAGTTGAATTCAAGCGATTACTAAAAGGCATCTGTTTTTTTTTTAACAAAATAGAAAGACGATTTCGAACACAACTGTGTCATTCACGAGTGAACGATTTGCAGTTCCCGTTTACTCCATGCTTCGCGCCCGGCAACATCCATTATTACGCGTCGTATAATCCAGCGGGTGGGCGCATTAGCTGCACGGAATATGCGCGAGTGTTCGCGTGCGCGTGCATAGGATGGAAGGTGGGTGGACATGCCACCCGCGTTGCGGAACTCGTTAAGCTTTATGTGTTTTCAATTAAGTTTCCGGGCCCGCGTACACGCGGCGCGTAGATTAGCGCGGGCGGCCGTGCGCTTGGGTCGATTAATCGTCGAGTATTATCTCTCATCCCTCGTGCCGCGGGGGCCACTACGATGTTTAGAAAATTTATCGATGGCGGTTCGTTGTACAAAGCACCGGTTATCCATCAGGTGCGAAGATAACGCGCGCGATAACGCCTAAACGTTATTCCACGCGGAGTGCCGTAAGTCTATCCACAGAATGTTCGCAGCTCGGAAAGGAACCCACGGATGGGATCGCTGAACTTTCACGCCGATATCTGTGTTTTGTAGGAAAAAAGGAAGAAATTCGCGTGGGCTGAGACAATCGGAGATACCGGTGGGTGTAGTCGAAGTGAAAATTTTATTTAGATTATTTAATTA
>Ga0157363_1007355_pt1 | contig 10430 bp, 2 predicted proteins | sample AttsexASBM1_FD_111477 | JGI IMG/M metagenome (GOLD analysis project Ga0157363, IMG submission 111477) | Fungus gardens microbial communities from leaf cutter ant in Ribeirão Preto, State of São Paulo, Brazil - Atta sexdens ASBM1 | ecosystem: Host-associated > Fungi > Mycelium > Unclassified ...
AATTTTACAGTGGTTATGATTGAAAATGAGAAACATCTTGATTTTCAGTCCTGTTTCTCGCATTCATTTATTTATTTATATATTATTTAATTTATATTTAATTTAATTTTATTATTTATTTATATATTATTAAATTTGTATAATGTGTAATTTATGAGTAGTGAATATTGCGCTATATGGATTTTTTTTTAATTTCATGCGACTTGAACTGAACTTCTCACTTTCTAGATATCTTTAAATCGTATTTCGTATGCATACCGACATAGACCGATCTTTACGCCTTAAGACTATTACACACAAAATGATATAAACTGTATAACCATAGCATATGGCCGTTGAACCAATAAGGTCCAACATAAAGATGCCATATTGATTTATATAAGATGTTGTTGGTCTAAAAGCTTTATGCTATGGTTATGCAACTTATATCATTTTGTGTGTGATTGCTCTTATGCGAAATAGACCGCTTTTCATTTATTTCTTGACATAGACCTTTCAGGCCGCAGCACAGACTTTTGCATAACGCATAACATACAGTGCGAATCAACTAATCAAAATTTTTCCTTTCCTCCCATTCCATGGAGAAAAAAAAAATTTCGGTTGATTGATTTCTTCATGCACTATGCATTATGCGTTATGCAAGAGTCTGTGCTGCGGCCATTCTTCATGTTTTTCTCGATATAGCACCTTCTATAACTCAGGCGTCGATAACATTATTTCATCTAGTAACTAATGAGAGATGAGAGTATATGCGTAAGGTATTTCAGCGACTGATATCTATTATTCTTTAGAGAAGAAAACTTTTTTACCGAAGAATCTCCTCAGCTTTCTATAAAGGTAAAAACATCCAAAAATTCCAAAAATTCTCTTCAGTTCCACTGGCGGAAAGGGAAGATCATCAAACTTCAAATTCTTTTAACTGCATGCACATTGCACCTAAAATGTCTTTCTATTGGAAATATTTTCGATAAGAAGACCAAATAATAATTTTCCAAGAATGTAATATATAAGAAAATTTCATTTTCGATAATAATTATCAATCTTCAATAAAATAATGACATCTGCGGCTGAACAACCATCCATCTCCAGTAGAATGCTAGTCGAAAGATTATTTGCAGCATAATAAAGAAAAACGATTTCACTCTTCGTTCGACAAGTAACCTCTATTCGAGCCGATCTTTCATTCTCTATTCTCCGATTCTCCGACAAACAACCTATTTGCTAAGGGCGAATCTGCTCGTCCCGGCGACATATTGCGCCAAAAATCACATTCCTACCGACCCCTACCGAATTATAGCGTCGACGGAATTCACCACGTGAATTCACATTCCCACACAAACACACACACAGAGGCGCGCACGCACGCGCAGACGTGTGGGGTGTGCGGCGATGAGGACTCACGCAACCACGCATGAATGCCTAATGCCTGCGGACAGTGATTTCCACCCTCGACGAGAAAGCGCGCCTCCTACCTCGTCCCGCTTTTGATCTACTCGCCAGTCGCTACTCACCCCATTCACCCTTTCTGTAAGCAGATGGGGTTCTCACGGCCCCACCCCGCTCTCACCTATAGCCCACAATGTCGCACGTAATCAGTCGCACGATAATGCCGACTGTCACAACACGCAAACATACGCCCGCGATGTTCAGATTAAGAAATCAAAGGATTAGCCGTGACTTTGGGATAAACGTTCTGTTTTGTATAGAGATATATTTGATGACTACACGATGTAATATGCGTGGCAGATTCCAGCAACTCTTTTGTGTAACTTATTTATACGTATTTTAATCGTGACAAGAGGTTTCGTAAACGTGCCTATAACGCGATTATGGCGATAAGTATCTGTTAGTCCATTTGATATAAAACCGTACACGTTCTTAAATCATATTATGTTGTGACAACAAAATTCACAAGATTCTGGTTGACTATAATGAAGATTTAATATTCATCATTTCGTTCTACTTAATATTATTTCAAATATATTATATACATTTCTATTCACCTCTGATAATTATGTTTCGTTTCCGTATAAAAATCTGATGTTTTCTTTCGATTGTCATAGCGATAATTCGATAAAGCCGATATGAAAATATCCTCGCCGAAAAGAGCACCCAATAAATTTTGAATAATGTATGTCGCGAAGTCACGTCGGTAAAATATGTACGTATAGAAAGAGAGAGGCGATGCATGCGTGCGTGTGTGCGCGCGCGCGCGCGCGCGTTTCGTTATTACACGTACGATAGGCGTATTGCAAATAAACGTATCGACACATACGTCGTGCTCCACACTCTACCGCACAACATGGGACTACACCTTGTCACCATCGACGCCGCCCCGCGCGTTCGTTACGCGCGTATATTATTCATCCCGCGTGTCGGCTACGTTGAGACGATAATGGCCGGTTGTCGCTCGTCTATCTTTACTGACGTCACTGTTAACAGGTTGGACGAAAATACGTCCCGCCGACTGACGACAGCCTCATCATTGTCGTCGTCGTCGTCGTCGTCGTCGTCGTCGTCGTCGCGCTTGTTAACTGCTTCTTCTGCAAGAAGATATTCGCGCGAAATGTAAAATAGCCGGAAACGACACACGCCGCGTCGTTAATTAGAAATATTAATAAAATTAATTATGTATTTTAATATCATATACGAAAAGAACTATTTTACTGAAATATCTCAAAATTTAGATAGATACAGGTCTGGAAATAATTTTGTTAAACTATTCAAACAATTATACAGAAAATTCAAGCATGACGAGCAATGCTACAAAAAGTTTTTAACATTATTCTAGCAACCAGCTTGAGCGTTCTACTTATTTTGAGTCCAATAAAATTTATTTATCTCTAGCTAAATTTTTAAATATTTCAGCAAAAGAATGTGGAAAGAATGTTTTAAAATTTAAATATAGATTTGAAAATAATTTTATTGGATCATCAAAATAATTATGTAAAATTCTTTAGCGTTGATGAACAATGCTGCAAAAAATTTTGGTATTCTAACAATTAGATTTGATCGTTTTATATATGTTTATTTTGATAATACAACAAAATTTTCATCTTTTATAAATTTATATCTTTAGCTAAATTTTTAGATACCTTAGCAAAAATCATTCTTTCCACGCATATACATATTATATACTCTTTTAATTCTTTTTAGTGGAATCTTTTTAGTAGGAATCTCACTGTAAAGTAAAAATTGACAGACTTGAAAAAAAGTAGCTCAATTTTCAATCCTTAAGAGCGAGATTCTCTTCTAGAATGACAATTCACTCTAAAAGTTTTAAAGACTGTGTATGTGTGTATGTGTGTGCATTATTCATTGCATTTTGTCATATAACTAATAAGACTGATATTAATGAATTTTACATTCTGTCTTTCAGGTCAGATAGCGATCGTAAAATGTTGAACCCAGAGACTGGCTGCTACTCCGAATCCGTACGAGCATGGTAAGTAGCATCGATTATTTTCATTGATCTCGCGACAGCGAGATTATTTCTCCTTGTAATACGTGTCCACTTTTATCTATAGCTATGCTATCACATATCCATGCTCTATTGTAAAGTTAACAAAAATACACTCGGGTTTTTTTTTATCGAAACGAAGTTAACGTTGCTGACGCGCGAACGATCCCCGCGGAGATTTTAACTATTTTAACCGGTGCGGCGTTAAACAGCGGGCGCATTTCCGAAACAATGGACATGAATTTTTGTATAATTCGCCACCATTCATTCAATTTTGTTGAAAAATCTATCACCGCTGTTATTCCATCGCGCGAGGTTTTCCTCACGCGCATGCATTTTTCCTCTCCTCGTTTTCTCTCTCTCTCTCTCTCTCTCCTCTCCTCTCCTCTCCTCTCCTCTCCTCACCTCTGTCCTCGCAGCACTCGTAAAAGGTAATTTGCCGCGTCCGCTGATGTATTTATAACAAAACGAATTAAACTCGGCGCGCTGCGCGAGCAGGTAACAAAACGCGGCCGGCCGACAAAACCCCGGGAATAAAATACGCAAATATTTGCGTGTTTAATTTGAATCTCGCTTTGGGGTCGAGCACACGGCGGCGCAACGGGAGGGTTAATAATGAAATGTCGCATTGTCGTCAGAGGGGGTTGAACTTCCTCCCTCTCTCTTCCTCGTTCTGGGATGATTTTGTTGAACGCAGCATATTGTCGTCGCGTGCTGTCGCCGTACCTGTATAGGACCGCGAAGGGCCGCTGTTCTCTCTTTTTCTCTCTGTCCTTCGACTTCCTTTTTTTCCCCCCTTTTCTCACCCACCCGTAACGCTATTCTCTCGCCTCCACTTTAATTTATGACGGCCTCTACAAATTCACCTCCGAATCGCACGGATAATCCGGTGGTGCTACGATCTGTACATCGTACGCGAGACACTGCGAAAAGTGCTGCACGCTTAACCCTTCTCTGCGAGTTGAATTCATTCTTTTTGAGGGGCACAAGTGTGTTTAAGTCGTTGAGAATGCCGTGACCCTCGAGAATGACGCGTGACGAAATGCTTTTTGTGCGTGGGGGATGAGGTACCTTCACACTCTCAAAATAGAACGAGGTGGCTCAACTTTCAGTGATATTTCGTGCATTTAATTTTCCCTTTGCGACACGACATTCAACTCTGATTCAATGCGTTTTCCGAATTCAATTGGACTAACAATTATCATCAACTTTCTCGTATAAAAAAACAGAAATTGTACGTACGTTTTTTATACTGTCAACGGAGAGATATTGGTACATTCGGTCAAAAGCGATTTATCTGCAATTGTGTGTGGTTTTTCTCAGGACATTAGGGACGCGATCACGACTGGCAGAGGATTGTACGGTAGAGGGACGGGGACGTACCTTAATGCGATTAAGGTCGTTATCAGATGTCGCTTCCACTTCTTGCGCGATGACGTCGGCGGTGCTCGTTTGTCATCGCACCGACGTCGTCACGGGGGTTGCATGATTTACTTCCGCCTTTCCCCTTTTCGCGCCCTTCGTTTCCCGCCGTCGATTTCTTCGTCACGATTCGAGCGTGCGACGTGCGTCCGCGTAAGATGAATGTATTTCTGTGACAAACACACAAACGCTCGTACATAACGCGCGAGACAATCTCCAGCGATTAATTCAAGCGTCATGTATCTTGTCAGCCATCATTGATTCGCATTATAAATCGTTTAATATCATAATTACCATAAAAATTGTTTACACACATTTTGAATTGAAAAAGTAATTTATGTTCACACCCATTTAATCAGATGCTAGCAGTTGCCAGCAAATTCGATAATGATTTTAAAGCAGATTCCTATCCACAGGTAATGTTTTAATTACATCTTAATTGATGTTAAAACGTTACAATAAGATATCATTTGGTATCGCCTTGCTACTTTATCCATTGTGACTTGTTTAAGTTTATTGCTTTCTGCAAGTACGACTTGCAGTTATATAATAACGAAAATGCAACAAAAATGGAGCATAATGCAGAGCCTTAATGTTTTCTGATTCATTTCTGCTGATAGCAGACAATGTTCGACTGTTGCTTGAGTTTTATTAGCATAATATGCAATACATGCTCTCGACAATTTGATCTGTGGCTATCACCTGTGCCCAGATAGTACTTACTTTCGTGACTATTTGTAATCCACAAGTAATTCATAATACGTATGAATTGTCAAAAAGGATGTGAATTTAAAAATCAATTGGTTTAAAGATAATATATAATACCTCCTATTTGAGGTTTATCCAACTCGCGTGTTCGTTCGTCATCGAGAGCGTTCCGTGAGCGAGCGGGTTAAATGTACTTCGAATTAGTTCACGACTGACACCAGTGGATTCGTGAAGGAAAGGGGAAATAATGATAGCGCCTAGAGAATAAATTCTCAAATCGTAGTGCGCGCCGAGAGCTCGCGTGTCGCACGCAGGTCTCAGCCGTATACACGTCAGAGGGAGCATCCGAGGATTCGTTAAGGCCAGCCGTTAACGCCTTTCGCCACGACCCACTATGGCCTAAGGCCGATTTAGTGTCGCATTAGCGGCGAAAGCGAGGAAAAATTGTTGCCCTAGAACGACGAGGAAACGTAGCTTATAAAAAAAAGGATAGGAAAAAAATGTGGCGAAGGACTGGAGGGAACTTGATCATAGAACTTCGTCATAGAACACAGAATGAGAGGAAGAAAAAGTAGTCTTTGCGAAGAAGATAGACTCCATGGACATTGAAGGCGAGGGTGTGGCCAGAAGATAGGGATGATTAGAAGCTACACCCCCGCGTGAAGGGCACAAACAGCCTTGGGGGCGCAGCCGGAAAATTCATGGAGTTACTTAGCAGTCTCCACGCCGTCGCCCGTTTATTTTAGGGGCGAAGGCACGAAGGAAGTCGTTACGTCGTCGTCAAGAGGTCGCCCCGGGGTGGAGACGGTAATCCTAATTAATAACTAATTATGTCGGGAGACCGTCTTTCACCCTATTCGACCGAAGAGTAATGCTCGATCGGATTCTTCCTGTCGGCAGCGCGATTTGGCGATACGGTTCACCGACTATTTCCGTAGATTTATGGCATTGGGCTTCACCATAAATCTGATTAACGTCTTACATTAGCTGCGTTTTCCCTTTGTTAGGGAAAGCATCAGAGCGTTAAAATCCGCTAATTAATACATATTATTCTCCCATCGCGCTTAATGATAGCGATGTATATCTCATATGATTTTCAACGTGTATTTGCTGGCAGAATCGTTAATTATCTATTTATTATTGTGATTAACTTTTCTTATGATACATATATAATATATAATAACCTCCGTTTCTTTTAACAAGATATTTATTTCTTTAGTATGGAAATGATATTTATTTTATCATAGATCGCCCGAACATGTTGAGCATAGAGTTAACGAAGCGTTTCGATACATTTGTCAAATCCTTAAAAACGCACTTTCGCTTTATCGCACGCTAATATTTAGAATGCAAGTTATCCCTCGCAAGAACGGCGCGTATGTATCTCTCGCCACACGGAAGCGATCATCGGCAGTAAATTCTCCCATGAATGGAACGCCACATAGCGTTGGACGTTCGGTGGCGACCGAAATAAATAACCATCCGGAGCTTCCTGGAGTCCAGAAGTACGGTGCTTTTCCCCGTCGCATCGTCCACGAAAAAGTCAATGCTGGACTGCCGGGAAAAGTCGACCAAGTTTTACGAGGGCCGCTCGAAGAAAGAGGGAGAGATCGCAAGAGGAAACGAGGAGAGAAAAATCGGAGAAAAAGACTCTGGGACTCGTTTCGGTCGGACGCTGGAGAGAGAGATCTCTCCTATATACACGCCTAAAAGTTGTTCATATGTGTTACATACTCGTGTCTGACTCTTCTAGAAGCACCCCCCGTTTGTCAAAGGCGACCCTTCGGTGCCGTTTACAAGACAGCAAATTTGTCTCAGATAAGCAAAACAAACACATAGCGGTTGACCGCGCCATCGCCTCCGCCCTTGTATTACTCGTTTTACATCTTTTCCCCTTAAATAAAAGAAACTAGGATTGCTTTTATTGAGCATTAATTCGAAACATATGAATTTTATATATTTTATAAAGAGTACACGGAGAGAATTTTCTTTTAAAATTTATCCTGAAAATATAATAGTTGTGATACAATACAATATTTTTACTATGAACTTCAGTAAAATTAATCAAACTTATTTTATACGTTATTGTAATTTTATTAATGAATGAGAAAGATTTACATTAAAATTCTTCGAAATATAATGTTGTCCCACGACTATCATACTTTCAAAGTAAATTCTAAGAAAAAATTCTCTCCATGTATAAATTGTTATATTTGTTGAAACACTATACTTATTTATTGGAATGTTAATTTGGAAAAAAGTTTAATCAAAAGTTTTAGAGCCTATCCGACAAATATTTGCATAACTGCATGATGGTGTATACAAAAAAAATTATTTAATCAGATTTGATGTGCGTCGTTATATAACATAAATGTGGTCGGATGAATTTCTTGATGCAAATGATTAGGCAGCTATGCAAGTGTGCGTTCGGATCTTTAGCATAGCTGCATAACTATATGCATAAAGAAAATTATCCAATTGCATTTATTCTACCATAAAGACGCATGTAAAATTAGATTGAATAATTTTCTTTATATAGCTATACAAATTATATAGCTATACAAGTTTGTCTGGATAGATCTGTTTCTCTACTTTTTAATATTCTGTAATATGATTATTCATATATATTTTTAAGGAAAATTACAAAATATCAAAGAGAATCAATTTTAAATATAAATTTAAAAGGAAGAAATAAAGTAGCTTCTTTCTAAAAGGTAAAAATTGGCTTTCAAATTTATTCTAAAATGCATCCCCATTGATCATAATTTTTCGGACACCCTGTATAAAGGGCCGTAGCTATTAACGATGCATCCTGTCCATGGTCACCGAGTTATGAATCGATTCCGCGAATGCCGTGTTTCGACTACTTTCTCGCATTTCGACCGCACTAGGGATTTGCATATATTAGAGTTTATCCTTCTGAGAACGTTCGTCTTCGAGATGCACGCGCATTTACGAATGCTCGCTCTGAATTTTTTGAACAGAATTTTCGTAGTAACCTCATTATGGTTATTTGTGCTCGTTTAAACACTGCCCGCGGCGACCGAATTGTTGCAAAAAAAATTACCTTCTTTGCTCCGCTGACACATGTAGCAGTGCTGACCAATTTTAAGGACCTGAAACTACACTAAATAGGAATTAAACCAGGAAACGAGGCCTCGCAAAAAATTTAGTCCGGTTCGGTTAAGGGTTCACTTTCTTATTTAGTTTGACACGCGATGACCGTTTTCGTGATCGACCGAAATAATATATGAAAGCTATAGGGAAGAAGAATACGTATAATGCAGAATCATTGGATCTCATTATAAAGATGAATTTGATGCGCGATAGATATCTTCGTCTAGAAGCGACAGGTTAAATCCAGATGTCACATCGAAGCCTCTCTTTTAACACTTTAATAGATGCGTTAACTCTCTAATGGATACCTCTGGACATCATTTCGTCTTCTTATCGATCCCTCCATCAGTGGTGCCCTCGTCGTCGGCGCGGACCCTTCTCTCTTTAATGGCGTGTGGTCACAGAAAAAAAGAAATACAAATAACTGAAATCTACTGTTAGCTAATTAAATTGTCATACCGAGCTTACAATACGTTATTTTGATTTTTATTAGTATCATTGCCGTACATGTCTACGCGTCGTGAAAGGGTTGCAGTTATATAAGATCCCTTATACTCAATACCCAATGAGATTTTAATGCGCTTCCCGAAGAAGTGCACGTTAGAGCCATGATGAACGTGAACGCATGATCGAAAAAGGATTACGGCGTTCAGCATGATTATGTCGAAAGAAAGAAGAACAGAAGAGAGAGGGAGAAAGAGAGAGGGCTAACTGCATATCCACATTCGTCTCGGTGGGGTGCTTCATCGAGGTAGCTTTGCTACCCTGACGAAGCACAGGAATCCTTAGGGCAGCTGTGCAAAAAGAGGGATTTTCAGGCTCCAGCTGTGTGTCCCTGCGTTACCATACGAGGGTTACTTGTCGTGGATGGCACCGAAAGATCTAAGGATCGTTCTGCTCACGTGCAGCGTATTTGTTGATCGAAATTACCGTTCGATTCTTTGACCTTCCTTTTTCCATGTGTGCCGGCTTTGCGAGTAAATCGTGCAGCGTAAATGAAAAGGAGCGACACCTCGTGTGTCGCTCAACTTTCCATACAAGTATTTAATCCACGAATGTTTGCGCTAGCGTACATTGGTTGACGTCTTGCTGCGATAACTATGATGAAAATATAAATACGTGTAAATGAAACTTTTATGTATATATTAGTTGTACAAGTTACGAACATTTTGTGTCAAGAGTATGAAATTTGAACGAAAAAAATTATACTATAGGTCACTAATCTTAATTTTGCCTTAAAAAACAAGATAGTATATATTAACTTTTACCCTTTCTGTGAAGATAAAAATATTATGTAAGTTTTTTACATTTTTGTCATGAACGATCGTTTAGTAAATAGGATACGCTGAATACGAATATGAAAATTGTTTCTCATGTGAGGTTTCCTCACAGAGAAGAAAGAAGAACCACAAAGTTAAAGATTATCAAGATATGATTCATGAATTTTATTGATGGATCTCTTGGTAACCTTTAATCTTTAGGTAACTACATATTGTGAAAACGGATCTTAAAGTTGGCCACAACTTAGGTTTAGTTTCCTTTAAATCTTCCGGAAAAGCAAGATAAAAAACAGATACCTAATAATTTTAAAGATAAATATATATACATATATATTTGTGTGTGTGTGTGTGTGTGTGTGTGTGTGTGTGTGTGTGTGTGTGTGTGTGTGTGTGTGTGTGTGTGTGTGTGTGTGTGTGTGTGTGTGTGTGTGTGTGTGGGTGTG
>Ga0157363_1007357_pt1 | contig 10428 bp, 7 predicted proteins | sample AttsexASBM1_FD_111477 | JGI IMG/M metagenome (GOLD analysis project Ga0157363, IMG submission 111477) | Fungus gardens microbial communities from leaf cutter ant in Ribeirão Preto, State of São Paulo, Brazil - Atta sexdens ASBM1 | ecosystem: Host-associated > Fungi > Mycelium > Unclassified ...
AATTTTTTAAACCACTCAAAGCACTGTGATTTACCAAGAGCATGCTCATCATAAGCTTCGACAAGCATTCGATGCGATTCTGCAGCAATTTTCTTCAAATGGTAACAGAAAATCAATGCTGTCCGCAAATCGTAGTTTCCAGGCACAAAATTCGACATGTTCAACGCTATTACAAATTATACTGTTGTATGAAACTTGTATTGTTGTGAGTTGAAAATCTTTGTCAGATGTCAGAACAAGGAAATGGCATCAATGGCGCCGTCTGACGACAACTACATTGACAGCTATGGCCATCTATTGGTAAATTCCGGTTTCATATTTACATACCTGGTACACGACAAACTACTAGCCGACATCGACATACGACTGATTGTAGAACGGATCTAATTTTATAAGCATAAACCTAATCTCTAATATCGGAAATGTAATGCAATTTTTGTGTAGATCTAGCTGTATGTTTTCATTGAGCGTTAGTGTAAGTTGATAATAAAAGTAATTAAATTTGATTTGAAATGCATATTCTCGAGGAAACCGAGCTCCACTTACTTTTATAAAGTAATTGTAATAGTCGTGTAATCATGAGTAACGTGAATGCGTGAATGAACAATAAGTCAGTATCGGATTGACTTACAAGAAGTGACAATTGGATCCAGTCAACAGGAGAGCCACAGATTTGTCGTTTTAGAGTCATCCTGCAACCCATCACGAGCACTCGTGTTCCTAAAGAGCTACAATTGGGCGGCGCAAAGTAAGATAAGACACTTTTCTGCATGTCGATATTTGTAATTCGCGAGCTGCAAATTACACTTACATGTATCCGTTACATCCGCGCATTCGACTTATCGACGCACGCATTCTGATTGATCCTCTTGTCGCATGTATACGCTGTTTTTGTTATCCAGTGAGAAACGATAATAGAACCGACATCGAATCAACATTAAAATCGACATCGAATCGATTTGATATCGATTGTCATTTCTCACTGGGTATTAACTAGTTTTATAAACAAAAAGAAAGCAAAAATTAAAAAAAAATGCCCTGAATATTATACAGTAGTAAAGGTAGGCTGATTCTAATTCGGGAACTTCGAGAGGGGAAGGAAGGGGAGTGATGTCACTAGGCGAGAAGAATATGATGAGAGGATGGGATGATGTCACTGAATGCGAATATGCGAGGAAATTACGTTGCGAGATCCGCGTCGCGATCCGCCGCCACCGGAATGATGTCACGCGGGGTCAATAGTCGTCGGGCGCAATCCGCCATCTTCACCGCGCGTTATACTTACATGTATACTTATCATTATATTTTTTTATATTTAAAGCTTAGTTAAAGAGTTTAAAGTATTGGACCGCCAACATGTCCAAAAGAATATATTTCGAAAGTAATAACGAGTAATAACCCTTCCTTATAGCTTTCTCCAATAGCTATTTAATTTTTTATATATTCCGGATATACATTCTATGTTGTTATTTGCAACAATTATGTCATTCACATTAATAATTATATAAATTTTGTCCTTATTTATTACTTTTATATCTATATAGACATGAACCTGACTTTGCTTGTATTGCTCCTTAATCAATATACTTCTCAATTTGTTGTTCCACGCTCTAGCTGCCTTTAGTTCGTAAATGCTTTTGTTTAATCTGCATAGTTTTCCTTAACTTTTATAAAGCTTTTTGGTTGTGAAAATGATTTCCTTTTTCTCCATTTAGAAACGCATTTTTTACATTAAAACGTCGTCAATTTTTGTTTCCCTGCTTTTGCTAACAGTGTCTTAAACGTAATCTGCCTCGCCACTGATGCAAACATCTGCTCATAGTCCACTCTGCATTCTTGAATGTAGCCTTGCGCGACCAGTCTTATGCTTTACTGTCCGTCTTTGAGGATCTGTTTTCATCTTGTAGATCCACTTACAACTTACAACATTTTTGTCCGCTAGTTTATCTATTAGTATCCAAGAGACCTTTATTAATGACTCATATTTTTCATTCATGCTTTTGATCTATTCGATACTGTTAGAAGAAGATATTGCTTCTTTATATGTGTCTGGTTCTAGTACTTCTTCTTTCTTCGCGTTGAATCCTATATTGCAGTATCTATCTGGCGGAACTCCTCTGTGATTTTCTAAATAGTTAATCCTGTTGATCTTTTCAATCTCTTTTTCTTCTTCGTGATTCTTTACACTTCCGTTACTTTGCTGAGTCTCTTATTCATTCTTCTTTTCAATAATCACGTTTGATCACAATCTCGTTTGAGTTGTCTTCTTTTCGCTGAGAAAAATAACGTCCCAACTTATTATTTCTTTATCTGTATTTGTATCCAAGTCGATATCTTTTTGCATTCTCTGTATGACCCAAGAACGTAAATTTCTTTGCTTTCTCATCAAGCTTTCTCCTTAACTTTTTTGGTACATGAGCATAAATCTTAGAACCAAATATATGTATATGTTGTAGTGATGGTTTTTTCTTGTATCATTTTTCAAACAGAGTCATTCCTGTAGTTTTTATAAAGAGTCTGTTTTATAAATAATTTGCAGTGCTTACTGCTTCTTCTCAGTATTTATTTGGCAATATTGCATCAATCAGCGTACACCTTGCTATTTTCATCAGATATCGATTCTTTCTCTCCACTGTACCGTTTTGTTCCGGTATATATTGCAACAATGTATTACATTTCAATCTCTTTCTTTCTAAAAAAGTTCTTCAAGCTTGCATTTACATATTCTCTATCTTGATCGGATCTAATGATTTTTGGTACTTTCTTGAATTTAGTCTTCATATTCCTTACGTAATCTTGAATCTTCTCTGCTGTCTCAAATTTGTTTCATACGGTAAATTACTGTATACTTGCTGTAATCATCTATGAGAATTAATAGCTAAACGGAGACAGATTTTGAGCAGAACCTGCTACCAATTTTTGATTGCAGAAAGGAAGACAACAAACTGTACACAGAGTTTGTCACTATCAGACAATGTCAAATTGTTGTCAAAAATATGACAAAGGCTGCTGACATGCTATGTCAAATTGGTGACAGAAATCGAGCAAAGGCTGCTGACATAATCTGACGGCAGATTGGCAGCAGAAATCGAGTAAAATCTGATTTTCATATATGGTTTCGCCACGAGATGGACTTACTTCTCATAAGAAGAAAACGTCCAAGAGTCCTAGGAAGAATTGGCGTATGTAAATCGAATAGGCAAATCTTCTATAGATTTCCAAGCTCTTTCGGAGTGCTTCTTGAATCTCCGAATGTTTTTTTGACTATTTTATAACTTTCTCACATATATTTTGAAATGTAAAACTAATCAATAATATTTTAGCAATAAAATTGTATTGATTGTTTTCAGTTTTCACACTAGTATATATAAATACATAATTATGTATAATTATACATATATAACTGTTTATATATATGTACATAAAATTTCTTATAAGAAAGATTTAAATGAAAATGACAGATCTTACTCTGTTTTTGCTGCCAATCTGCAATCAAATTATGTCAGTACACTGCTAGGTTTCTTCTCGCAATCTGCTTTCACTGCTGTCAGATTTTATCAGCAGGTTCTGTTTGATTTCTACTGCTAGTCTGTTTGCATAGAATGTTAACAAGTTCGGCAGTACAAGAGTAGAATACGACATTAGTTGTGGTTAGTCTGCTAACATCTCCTGATCAAATCTGCTACTAGTCTATCGACATTTTGCTATCTGAGTACGTAGTGTTTATTCCCTTGAGTCTTTGTTTGCATAGGATCGCAAACGTCCGTGTGCATCAGATTTAATAATTCTTTCGTCCTAGAAAAGAAATTCTTTGGAAATGGTTTCCTAGTCATCTTATCCTTAATACACGTTTCATAGACGCCTCTAATACTACAATCGACTATCTTTAAACCAGTTACCAAATTCTCCGTTTTCATCCGTTTAATTGCTTCCGGATCTCTATGCCAAGTTTTCTATGTCACATGTGTTAAAAGTCTTTTTTAGGTTAACGATCTTATTATCACTCAACAAAGCTTTATGATAGACTCGTAATTTATACAAGTTTTCACTTACATCTGCAGTAACTTTATTCTTTATAATATTGCACTATTTGCGAACTCGATATGTAGACCCTTTTTACTAACAACAAATTTCCTTCTAATGTGGGAATATACACATCTTTAATCAAAACTGTATTTTGTTTACCTTTATTGTCCATACAAGTAAGATATCCGTCTCCTACTCCTACATTCGCACTCTCTGTTCGCTTGTGTTACGTTTTCATTTTCACATTTATTAAATACCTCAAAAAAATCCTTATTAGTCATATAACTAGTAGCTCCCGAATATCATATTCGCTGAACACTGAAGCAAATCTGTGATTCCTTTTTTTCGTTAAGAACTCGATTTGCCCTTTCTTTTTGTTGCTTATCACTTGATGTATTTTTTACAAACTCTCTTTAAGTGATTAATCTAATTTTTGACAAAAGAAACACGTGACATCTTTTACATCTTTTTGCGAGATAGATTTACATAGATTTTACAAACTTTTTAGACTGCATTTTAAGCACTTTATTATCTCGTTCATTTGTCTGTTCCTTGATATTCTGTTGTTTTCTTCGTCTAGAAATTTTCCTTTCACCAACTTTACAGTCAATTTATCTTCCGATCTTGTTTCCAATGCTGTTATTAGTTATTATATGATTCCAGTAAGCTATAAAATATCAATGCTATAATCATCTTGTCCTTTAATGCTTCTCCTAACACGACTAACTAATTCACTTAGCATTGTGTTCAAGTGATTTTTCATATTGTCATTTTCAGAGAGTTCCATACTACATTCATCATCCAGTTCTTTGTTTTATCCACTGCTGAAGGCATAGGCCTCCTCTAATGTTCGCTATCTTTTCTTTCAGGTCGTCGGTCCATCGAGTTGGTGATCTTTCTACTTTGCTTGTTCATTCTCGGTCTCCATTCCAAGAACCTTTTCGTCCATCGCTCATCTTTTATTCTGGCTACGTCCAGCCCATTTCCATTTTTGTTTTATTATATGTTTTATATTGTAATATCTCTAACCTTAGTTTTCAAATCTTTATTTCTCACTCTGTCCCTCACAGTTCTAACATTTCAGCGTTTCATTTTGCGTTGTGTGACTTTTAATTTAGTTGTCGATGACTTAGTTAGTGTCAGAGTTTCTACTCCGTATGTTAGCACTGACAGAATGCACACTCTAATCAAATTTTTTTTTTTTCAAACATACCGGTAATTCGCTTATAAATGTTTTTCTGAACTTTCTATATGCTGCTCAGCCTAAAGACATTCTTCTCTGCAATTCACATGTTTAATTGTCTCTGCTGATTTTGATTTCATAACCAAGATATATTGGGAGTACAAATTAGTTCGGTCCATTCAAAAATACATTTATTTCAAAACAAAATGAATGAACAGTAATCAATTAAAGTAACATTAATTAAAGTATTGTCCATCGCTGCCTACTACTTTTTCCCATCTCTCAGGCAATTTTCGAATTCTCGAAAAAATGACTCGTCTTTGAAGGCGATCCAATTTTGGAGTCAATTTTCGATTTCTGTGAAAGAAGTGAACCGATGATTTGCCAAATCGTATTGTATCCTTCGGAACAACCAGTAATCAGGAGCAATCTCCGGAGAATACGGCGGACGCGGTAAAACATTCCATTTGAGCGTTTTCAAATATTTTTTTACGACTTTAGCGACATGAGGCCGAACGTTGTCATGAAGAAGAATAATTTTTCATGTCTTTGCTCGTATTTTGGCCGTTTTTCTCGCAATGCACGGCTCAAACGAATCAATTGTAGCTGGTACCGATCGCCCGTAATGGAATCGCCAGGTTTCAGCAGCTCATAGTAAACAAGACCCTTTTGGTCTCACCAGATACAGAACATGATCTTCGAATCATGAATGTTCGGCCATGATGTTGATGTTGAGGTCGATGGCAACGATTAACCGGGCTTAGCGTAGTATTTTTTCTTTTTGGGGTTGTTGTAGAATATCCACTTCTCATCTCCAGTCATAATCCGATGCAAAAAACCTTTTCTCTGTTGTCTTTGAATCAGCTATTCGCAAGTGAAAAATCACCTTTCAACGTCTTTCGGTTTCAGTTCATAAGGCACCCAATTTTTTTGTTTTTGAATCATTCCCATGGCTCTCAATCGTACAGAAACGGCTTGTTGAGTTACCCTCAATGATTCTGCAAACTCCTCTTGCGTTTGACTCTGATCTTCTTCGAGTAATGCTCTCTAATTCTTTGTCTTTGAATTTTTTTGGCTGTCCAGAGCGAGACTTGTCTTCAACGCTGAAATCTCCATCCTTGAAACGTCGACTATTCCCTATATGATTTATCAGTTGGAGTAGTGTCACCATAAACTTCGACAAGCATTCGATGGGCTTCAGCCGCACTTTTCTTCTAATTAAAGCAGAAAATCAAAACCTCCCGCAAATGCTGCTTGGTTAACACAAAATTCGACATTTCAAACACAGTAAAAATCAAGGTTTTTGTATTGAAACTCAAAGCGATACTGAATATTATTAGCAGATGTTTAACCTCTCTGAAATCGCCAAAATCAGCTGTCACTATGAACCATTCACAACAGCTGGAGTCATCTTTAGGGAAACGAACCGAACTAATGTGTACCCCTAATATATTTTTTTCAACTATTTCTATTTCTTGTTATTTAATGATATTTTGATTAGGAACTAAGTTAGCCATCATTTTTGTTTTACCAGTATTTCATTCAAGCCAACTTTTTCTATTGCTGCTTGGAGCTCCATAATCGTTGTCTCTTGCTTTTTCCAAATCATCATTATAATAATAATATTGTCAGCGAAGCGAAGGTTGCTTAGATATTCTTCATCCCGATTTTTATTCCTTTATTATGCCACTCTAGTGTTTTTTAAATGCATATTCCAGAATGGTGTTGAATAATTTAGGTGACATTGTATTGCCTTGTCTAACTCCAATTTTTATGTGTTTATTATTAGTGTAATTAATATTGTTGTTGCTTCTTGATATATTATAGATAATTGTATACCGATAGTCGATTCGACACTCTTTTAGTGCATTCTTTTAGTATCTTATTGTATTCTATTATATCGAAAGATTTTTGAAAATTTACGAATAATAACCAATAGTCTATTATACTCCACTGATTTTTCTATTAATCTTCAAACTCTGTAGGTCGTTGGTTTGAATAGGATCCAGCTTGTTTTCTTGGCTGGTATAAATCTAATTTGTTCTCCATTCTTGTTGTTATAATTCTAGTAAAAAGTTTAAAGATGGTTTGTAAAGACGATAGGATAATCGGCCGATATATAATTATCTAGATTTGTTTTATCGTCTTTTTTATGGAGTAAGATAATCATTTATAAGGAATGATGGTATCTTGGAGACATAAGTTAAACCGGAGACAGATTAAAAAGTGCTTCTATTTTTTTCATTTCATTATTTTTATTATTTCTTCTCCAATTTTGATAGCCTCTATGACGATTTCATTATCGTCTATTATTTTTCATTTTTCTAAGAGCATGCTGCATTTATTCCCTTTTAGTTATTTCGGGCATGTCTTCGGATTCTTTGTTCAATACTTCTCTTTCTGCTGAATAATAGTATTAAGTTTTCATTTCTGCGATTTCTGTACAGTTCTTCATAGAATTTCTCCATTATTTCAATTAATTTGTCCCTGTTGTGTTCTATTTCTTTATTTCTGTTCTGGAATTTCATTATTTCAATTTTGCCCTTAGACAGATTTCTTTTTAATACTTTGAAACTTCTGTTCTCTTCTATAGTTTGTCTGGTTTTTTCTAGCCTATATTGTCGAAGACAATGCTCCCTGATTGCTTTGATTGTTCTTTTGTTTATCTTTTTGAGTTCTATTTTGCTTGCTTCTTTTTTACTTTTCAGAAGTCTTCTTTCTTCTATAAGCTTTCATGTATTCTGGCTTATTTTTTATTCTCTTTTTTTTCCTAGGCAGTATTTCTTTTGAGCTTTTTGAGCTATAGTTTCCACTATATTATTTAGTATATCTATGCTAAATCTTTTCCTATTAGTTTGTTCTCTAATGCTAATATAGTTTTGGACTTTTCTATATTTTGTGAGTTATTCCATGATCTTTTATTTATTTTTCTTATCATTTTATATCTCTCCTTCCCTAATGGTATATTTAATGTAGCTTTTACCATTCTGTGTCGCTGCTGGTAGTAAACGGATTTAATACTGTAACATCTTGAAATATTTCTTTTTTGTCAATGATAATCTATTTCATTTTTGGTTCTTCCGTTTGGGCTTTCCCAAGTTCATCGTCTGTGTTTTTTGCTTAGAGAAAAACTATTCATTTAGTATAGTTCATTTTCCAGTAGGAATCCTAATAGTTATTTGCCTCTTTCTACCTTCTGTCTCAAAGTTTCCTAATGCTGTTTCCATAGGGTCTATTTTTAAACCAATTTTCGCTTTAAAAATCTCCGCACGTAATTGTGAAATGGCTAGAGTTTTCTTCTATTGCTTTTAGTATATCATCATAAAAAAGCTCTGTTTCTTCGTTTGTATGGTTGAAGCATACGCTTGAATGATATTCAAATTATATCTATTATTTAGTTTTTAAATCAGATATGCCACTCTAGTTGAAACTTGTTTTATGGTTGATACATTATTTGAAAATCTCTTATGAATAAAGAAGCCCACTTCTCCTGATTCGTTTTCTTCTCCTATATATGATAGAATTTATGGCTAAAACCCCATTAATGAAGATATCAAGTTCAAAAATGAAACTACCCCAGGTGAGTATGATAAAGTATCCGATCAGATGTTATCAGGTTTTCTCCATGTTTTCTCACTTCGCTGACTCCAATCATGTCCCATTTGACAATTCCATTTTTAACTCCTTTGAGACCGTGATCTAATATTGTATGTTGCAATCTTTAGATTGAGATAGTTTTCTTGTTTTTGATATCTTTTTGGGAATAATCAAGTTTTTGTTCCCCTCAGAATTTATGGGACAAACCAAATGATTAGTGTGAGATTCTAGAAACTTTATCATACTTCTCTGGAATAGTTTCGTTTTTTAACTTGATTTTTGGCCATTTCTCGCTACGCTGGCTAGACGGATTGGCGAGGGGATATAAGGAGGATATAAGGAGGGATATAGGAAAGATATAGAGTGGGAGGATTGAAGGTGGGGACATGATTTCTCCCTGTTATAGGAGTTGGAAGAAAATCATATAGGCAGTCGCGTTCCTGAAGTAGATCTGTCCTATATCTGTATTTGTATAGTATCAACTCGCTATCTATAAGTGTATTCATATTACAGATTTTCTTAAAAAAAAATACCTTATTTGTGAGTGAGACTTTCTGATGATAATTCTACAATACTATCTATGCTTTCTTTCTATTCGTATCCTTAATGTACCTTAATTGATCGTATTCAACTAATAGGCCGATCGTAGCACGTACCTGTCCGCTTTAAATTATTTCTCATTCGGTTGTTCAGGTCTACCATATTTATTGTATACCAAATCTTCTCATATCAAAAGCAATTTAACTTTATATTTCCATATTTGATAATTTGTATTACTTATTTTCGTAATATTGAATCGGCCATTGCTTCTCTTTATACCACGTATTTTGGGCCCTATATAACCTATTGGAACTTTATTAACAAAAATGTGTTGATATAACATGAGTGAACAATATTTCAGACGAAACCATAAAAGAAGGAATATAAAGTAAAAGAATAAAGATGGCGCATAATAAAAGACTCACCTAATACAGCAGTGTTTCACAGTGTGTCTACCTCTGCGTACGCATCTGACACCGCGCCATAAACTCAATAAAAGTTAAAGATTATGCGTTTCGCGGGTTTCTTCCGTGTCCAGATCCATTCTTGGAATGTCAACGTTTCGTGAACCTTGCAGTTCACTTCATCAGGGCGAGGAGCAAAGGAGCGGAAGAAACTCATGAAACGCATAATCTTTATATAGAAAGAACTCGTGGAAGTTTCAAGAATATTATCAAATACCTCAATAAAAGTTATTGTTGCTCTACAAATATTTCAACATATATAAGTAAGTGTGCTATAAATATGAATGATTTAAATAAAATAAAATAAAACATTTCGGTATTCGCAATTATTCCTTCCTTCCTTTCTTTCTTTTTTCTTCGCGATATCACGTTACATACGCATCATCGTGCCGATAATGCAATTATTGCACTCGTATTAGGCGTTCAGTAAAATAAAAATAATTCGGTAGAATAAATATAATTAATTTAGTAGAATAAAAAATATTTTTGCATATGAGAAGATGTAACCGCAAAGAAATCGCATTGGGGAAAGAAGTTAGCAACGCATAAGCGATGGTAAGTATAAAATGATAAGTATATATGGTAAATATAGCGCGCTTGGTGGGATTGATGAACCCC
>Ga0157363_1007358_pt1 | contig 10428 bp, 5 predicted proteins | sample AttsexASBM1_FD_111477 | JGI IMG/M metagenome (GOLD analysis project Ga0157363, IMG submission 111477) | Fungus gardens microbial communities from leaf cutter ant in Ribeirão Preto, State of São Paulo, Brazil - Atta sexdens ASBM1 | ecosystem: Host-associated > Fungi > Mycelium > Unclassified ...
AGGTAGTGGAAGGGCCGAAAACTTGGCGGAATTAAAGAGGGTAGCGAGGAGAGAGAAAGGCAAAGAGATGGACGGATGGACTCGCGAAGACGGCAGAGGATTTTATTAAAATATGTTAAAACTGTAATTAAAATCGAAAAATCTCGTGAGAAGTTTTAAGAATCTTAGGTCACCCCTTTCGCGACGAGAAGAGAGCGCCAGGTTTCATGAGAGCGAGAGGGGAAGAGACGGCCGGGCAGGACGAAGAGAGAATTGAAATTGTCACCGGGGGTTCTCAAGTTTCCGCGAGTTCAACCCTTTCCCCTCGTTCGCCATTCGACATGACTGTGGATACTTGACGGGGTGACGACGAGAAATCTCAGCGCTCACTGGGCATCCCTGGACTCTTTAATCCCCGTGGGAGAGGGAGAGGCTGCCCGACGCGATTTTATTCCGCGCTTTTTTCCTCGCCTTTTTCTACCTTCGTCCGGACACAGTCGGCCGGCTGTTGTTCGTCACCGATTTGAATGAAATTGCTCCTGTTTTGCGGTTCACTCAAGGGGGGTAAATGTTGTGAACGCCGAGGCTCCGTTTAATCGATGTACAAACGGTATGCTGATACGAGTATTGGGTCGCGTTTGCGTCGATTTTGTAGTATAGGTAGAGAGGTATTAAAAAATTATTGACGGAAATAATATATTGAATATATTAACAGAAATAATTGAATATATAGCAAAGATAATGTACGTATTAATATCTTTTAATTTATATGAAGAAAAGTAATGTTAAAAACATAAATTAAAAATAATATATTAAATATATATTAGAGATAAATACATTAATATAATTTCTTTAATTTATGTAAAAATAGAGTTGCATCTATTATTCGAGTATATATTTTTGTATATGCAGATTGTGTAATCTCAATCAACTTGTTCGATATTTTTAAGGTGTAATTTGCTTGCTAACACGAGTTTTCCCTTTCGAATTCCTTGCCCCTCGTAAACGGACTTTCACGATGATTAACCGGGAGCCGGGAGTGACAGAAGGGTTCGTGAAAAAACGGTTTGATGCTGAGGCAAAGTCGCGTCGCGAATTTTTAACGACTGTCTCAAGTGTCCCGTCGAGATTTTTCTTTAAACATCGAATATAAGACATTTCGCCTATCAAACGACTCTTTACCTTTGTTTATGAGATTTTAGAAATTCGAAATTTTTAAATATTTTTATGATTAAATAATTTTAATTCTGATTTAATTTACACTTAGTTTAATGTCAAGAAAGATATAATGATTATTGTTTTTTAATGAATCAAGGACTGCTGTTCACGAAAACACTTTAAGCAGAAGTCGTTTAAATCCGGCGAATTTTGGGTCATTACTCTCATAAGTTGATCGCACGAACTGTCAATCTGTATGTTATTGAGAAGTATAGAAAGATTTGTAAGATTTGTCAATGATAGATACAAACTTAGAGAATACAAACAAAGCTGCGATCCTGCAAAACTCGATTACTGCTGTCGTAAGAATACTTTGTATATAGACAATTATCATGTTTTTTCACGTACTCACGTTTAGATTGCGTAATGACTCATAGGAATAAAACGTATACATTGTGAATGTTTAGACGATTTTTTAATTTCAAATGCATTATTATAAATTAAATTATAAAAAACTATAGAAACGGTTCTACTATTTTTTATTGGTTCTCGAAAGTAATGAGACAATCATAAGATTTCGACAGCATCGATACAGTACGAACAATATCGACTATTATTCTCGGTGGGAATTTTTCGTCAGAGTTCGGCGAAGATGCCGCGCCTTTCTTAAATTTTAAAATTACGCGATCATTAATCAAATTTTTATCTCCTGGCAGACGGAAAATTGCGTCCCGACGCCCGACCATACTGGCGGTTTGAATCTTTTTTTCTGATTTATTACTGTCGCCAACCGCGGGAAAAAAAGAGAAAGAGAGAAAGAAAGAAGTCGCGGTTGCGTCAGGGCCCGCAAAGAGAAATGGAAAGAGGAAGAAGAAAACGGAAAGAAGAGAGTTGGCCCGCAGGCCGCCGGCTTAATGTCCTTAATAATGGAAAAATATATCAAATGACACCCACTGTATTTCCTTAGGAGCATCTCGTTCCGATTCTACTCCTCCCGCCCTACTTCTCCGCTTTTACTCTTTGCGATATTCATATTTTTGCGTCTGCCTCTCTCATCTACCATTTTTTATTAACTCTCGGATTACTTATTAAATCCTATCCGTGTTCTTTCCCTAATGCAGCGAAATCTGACAAAGAAAGATCGTGACTATTTTCAATCTACGTGATTTATTAACGCGTGATAAGAGACTGTTTCGAATCTTATTTCTGTTTTATTTTGACAAGTCATCTTTGACATAGTTGCACCAAGGTGACTCGCCGCGGGATTCTCGCATGAAAAATGCACGACCTCGTTTTTCTGCTATTCGAATCGCGACGGATGGGTTTGTACCTCACGCCGGCAGGTCTCCTTCTGATGCTGATGCTCGAAGGGATCGTTAACATTTCAGGAGGAGAGCCGGCGTGCAACCCTTTCTTTTTTTTTCTTCTTTCTCTCTCCCCTTTTATCATGAGTTACGTTCGTGAGTAACGTCGGGCCACTCGAAGTGGGCTACTTTATACACTTGGAATACAAAGCGAAGGTCTCACCTGCTGACCATATGCCTTCTCTCCACGCGTGTATACACGTACATGCACACGCACACGCAATGCCCTGCGTCCACCCACGCACGCTGGCCGTGCAGCAGCGGCTCACATATGGTATGTCGTTGTTCATATACGCACGTAGGTATATGTATGTGGATAGTATGCACATACGTGAGTGCATACGTGTACGGAGACAACGTCCAATCTAACCTAGCATGACCTGACTCATTCGCGAACCTACCCACCTATCTATCTAAACTACCGCCGCGGATAGTATGTACACTGTTGTAATATAAAGGAAAAGGGGAAGTACCACCCTCCCTCTTGCCAACTCCCTGTAATTGTCAGCTTTAATCCGTTTGAATCGTTGCACGTTGATCCTCCGCGAGGTATGTTGTCCGTTTCCGGTCGGCACGGACAATCGTTCGCCGATCAGCTGCTTAAAAAGGAAAGGAAGACCTGGCGATTTGATTTCCGCGGAACCGATTTCTGCGGTCTGTCCTGTCTCGGTATCTCCCTACTTCTTGCATCTGTCTAATTTTAGAGTCGAATATAGAGAGATCCTTCAATCTTTACTCATATACCTATTATATTTCATTGAGACTATAGTTTTTCATCTAGATATAATACATGAATCGTTTAATCGATGGATGACTAACATTGTCTATTATTCGATTAATTTTACGATAATTTCTATACAATGTTACAATTAAACTTAGTAAAAGTCATGAATATGAGATTTTACAATATTTTATTTTAAAAAAGTAGAGAAAAAAATATTTTGGTTTTGATAAATGTATTGATTCAATACTTCAGACAGAAAAAAAAGAAATAAAATTTTGATACTACGAGCACCAAGGTGTGTCTCTTTTTCCTTCTGCATACGGTAGGCAAAATCGGGCTTCCTGTTTCGTCGGCGGATAGGATCAAATAACACGACGCGGCACGTCGAAATTAAGGATGCCGAAAGGTAGTCGTTATCCTGCGGCTGTGGGTGCTGGTGAAGAAAAAAAAAAAGAAAAAAAAAGAAATGGTCAGACCGCGAGATCGCGCGATAGTGGGCTATCGATCGTATTAATGTGCGTCGGCGGATAGCCGACGAAATCCAATGTCAAGAGTGCAGGATCGCGCCAGGCGAATATCGACGATCGAGCGAAAGTCTATCAATGATCGGCTGGCCTTGCGGTCTTGTTGCTCTCGACGTTGTAACGCTATATTCGACTCGGTTCGTATAACTCGATGATATAACGGGTACACAGGGTCGTCATTTCCATCTGGGAAACTAATCGAGGACAACGGCGCGACGGCAAGAGTGACGTTTACTTTTTGTGAGTGGGAAAAAACAATTTCAATCCGAAAGTTTTCCGACGCGAGCTGTGCCAACTTCCATGAGAGTGATCAAATATGCAACGGTCATTTTTAGCGCCATTTCTCGAAAATGTTAATTATTAATAAGCATTTTCGACCGTTTCTGTCACGTCGATATTTTCGGAAATATCTGAACGCTCGTCATGTGCCACTGATTTTAGCGTGACACGTGACACCTTAAAGGCGAGAGATCTGAACGATCGAAGATTGTACAGCAGTGACTAGATACGAAACGGGTTTGCGTTTCGATCGCACGACGATTGTCTGGCGGACACCCTCCGTTTAACGGCGAGTAAAGACACTCATGCGGGTATAACCATAATTCGAATCACGTAGATAATTTAATAAGCGGTCATCAGGTAGCAATCTCCACTTAGTGATTAATCATCGGATTAACGAGTAAAGTACATCTAGGGATGGTTATACATATGTATACTACGAACATAAACTACTTATCGTGTAAGTCTTTCCCTTCAAATAAATTCTTCCTCTTTCAATTCATGAACAAGATTGATTTCAATTGATTTATCCGCGATTTTCTTTTTTATTCTGATATTATTTTTCAATATTATTTCTGTTAGTATTGTATTATTATTATTGTTATCATTAATTATTAATGCGAAAAAAAAATCTGTAAAAGATATCAAACAGAAATTTAAGAAGCACGTTTTAGTTCTAATGATTAGATAGATTAGAGATTCAGACATTTTCAGGCTTTATATTCGTTACATTCATTATAGAGTCGTGTGTCTATAACTATTCAGTACGCGTGGCAAACACGCCCTCGGGGATAAACTCTCTTTTAGCGCCACGTGGTCACCGTTCTCTCCTAGCGTGAATTTTCGATCCTCAGCCTCAAACTAGCCGTGGAATATATCCATCAATAATTACCTGAGGCGGCAAGTGGTGATGAGGATGCTGATACGTTGGTGGTACGTACGGCGGGTGGCTTGGCGGATGGTTGTGGGGGTGAGGTCGGGGGTGGTTTTGATGCTGGGCTTGCGGCGGGAGCGGTTGGGGCGCGGGGGGCGGTGTCCAAGGCCCGTGGTTCGGCCCGTGGCTTTCATTGGTGCCATACATCTTCAGGGAAGAATCTCGAGCACGCAACCTGAAGAGTCCCACCCGCCCCGATCCATGCGCGACAACACGAAAGGCCCCGGCACTGCCAGCATGATAGCGAGCGCTCGCGCACCCTTCGATCACTCGATATGGAATTTAAAGTCACGTCCCGAACTGTTCCAGCATACGAGAGAATGTCACTTTGTATGTAGACACGAAGGTATCATCGCCACTTGTAACACGTGACTTTGAAGTTCATGTCGCGATGAAGGAAACATATACGAATTCACCCGCGGATCGCTATTGTTGTAAAGTTCACAGAGAATAGCTTTCTAGAGGGTGATATACGACTAGAATGGACCTCGGTCCAGCCGATGACCGTAGTAGAATCTACGGCGTTTGGTCCCTGACTAGCTGAACACAGACTTTTGATCATTACGCGAGCGTAATATTTGCCCTCCGCGTACGCGGTGCATGCGGACTGGCTCTTCGATCGCCATTGTTCCGATCAATCTCACCCACCGATCTTTTTCCCAAACGGCGGCTCTTCATTGTGCGCGTTTCACGTCTCAACGTGGGGCGAGGCCTCTCCGATTCTCGACAGAGCCTTACGTAATCGAGTATGGGGAAATCGCCGCGTGAGGGAATGATAGCGGCTGCCTTCGCATGCGTTTACGGAACCCCATGGTTTCTTTCTCTTTGTTTTATAACGGGGCATGTGAAAGATATCGTTTGTCGTTTGCCGCGATTACTTTCCCAATCGGCCAATTAATGCTCGTACGTTCCATGAATGTTGTGCAAGCGGCAGACTGTTGTAAAGCCCGATGACCATCAGACCTCTTCATTAACTCTCGTTACGATTCCCTTTGATGAGGGACACGGCAACGATAGGCCCGTCGCGACACGCTCGTTGGCGAATGGACCTTACCCTGACCGACCCGGCGTTCGACCGATCATCCTTTGCGCAACGGTACCGCTGTGATCGTTGCGTAAGCACGTGCCACGGCCTTGCACTCGCGAACAAAGTCCTTGGCGCCGAAAGCTATCGTTGCGAGAGAGGAAGTGATCGAGAAGAGGATTTCTTCGTTAATTCTTTCTGCACTTTTATCTCATTTTTTTTTTTCCTTTTTTCCTTAGAATTAACGAAAGCCTTTGTTTTTAATAATTTATCGAATCACGAATGTTTGCAATGAATCAAGCAGATTCTCTCGTCGTTTCTGTGATGTGTAACGTGAACAGTTGTTGCGAGTTTCTTCTGATTTCAACAATCTCGTCTCGAGTCAGCACGCGGTATCGTACTACTTTCGTTCACCACGCTCGTTGCGATCGGGTAACTGTGGGCGCGCGCGGCCGTGCGACGACGGCTGGACGGTCCGCGCGATCAGGATACCGGGGGCCGCGCGATGAGAGGTGTCCGACGACTTCCATGAGATGAACCACAACGTCCGTCAACTATCACTTTTTCCCACCCGGGAGGAGTTTTTTTATATACACCGGGGGTAGACTCTCGCGCGGGTAGACCGGATGCAGAAGCGCAGACGTAGCGCTGTACGCGAGCGTGTGGCGTCTCTCGCAAACTAAACCGGCCCAAAGGGGGGGACACGGCGATTTCTTGGTCTCCGTCCGCCGTCTGTACGTGCGTGCGCTAAACGGGGGACGGTTGAGAAAAAAAGCGGCGTCAGCGCGCGCGGTGGAAAGGCGCGCTGATAAGGCGGCCGTGGTGAACGAAAAATCCGCTGGCTACTCGAAGAGATATCGATTGAAATAACATGATATATTCCGGGGGAGGGGGAGGGGAGCATATCCGCCAATCGGTACGAACGACACGGCGGAAACGACCAATCGTGCCCGTACAGCTTCATGCCGCTCTTTACGCGAGCTATCTCTCCTCTTTCACGCAACCCCCCTTTGCTAGCTGGCCCCCTGCTCTGCCCCCTGCCTGCCGTTGCGACTTCTAGTCATACGCGTCCTTCTCTTCGCCTCCTTGCCTCTCCTGGCCGTCTTGTCCTCGTGCCCGCTTCTACTCCACCGCCGCCGTTACTTCTCTTCCTCCACCCTCTGCTCGCTCGCGGGCGCACGACTAGAGAGAGGAGAATGAGAGAGAAAGGCGCGTATGTTCGCGCGCGCGATGGGCGAACGGTGAAGTGAGAGAGGGGGAGGGGGGGGGAGCGATCCGGCCGGTTCAGGAAGTGTGTGCGCTGATCGAGGTGTCATCCTCGACCCGATGGATTTTTCCACTCGTCGCCCATGCATTTTTCTTTGTGTCATCGCGAACGATAATGATCCTCCTCCGTTAAGCCATCCGTCCATCCCTCTTGCTCTGCCACCTCTCCCGCCTACGCGTCTCTCATCTCGCCAGGAACTCATACGTCGGATTCAGAGGGTGACGCATCATCATCCACGCTGCGATCGGTACGCGACGCGACGTAGGGATTAGGGGACGCGGAAATTACCGTCGAATGATGTGCAAGGGGATAATTCGAGTTGCGTCTTGCCACGGAAGCATCGACCTTTGCAAATTCGATGGGATGGTTTCGTGATGGAAGGGGAGGAGTGTGACACTCTCTCTCTCTCTCTCTCTCTCTCTCTCTCTCTCTGTCCCTCCCTCTCTCCCTTCCTCCCCCTGCTACCCTCTTTTCCGCTCTTACATATATTATAATATTCCATTATGTAGTAATATATATTAATACAGATATTGATTATCCGATTACGGCTAATTTCCGAGTGGAAAGTCCGATATTAAGCTTTAATTAATTGCGAATCGCGCCGAATAATTTTGGACTAATTTAAGGACTACATGCCACCAGCCTTTCGAGTTATCGGATAAGCTCCACGATAAAGTGAGCCATTCAATTTCTGGCACCTTACCAATCATTCCGCCGCTCGTACATGATGCATATATCTAATGAAATGTGCGGAGATAACGTACTGGTCGATATTGGGATAAAAATGCACGAGGATAGTGAAGAGCGCTCTCGATCAATTTCGCAAAACCACGTGAATCGTCTTCGTAATTTGTTAATAGAAGTTTCGACGGTTCTCTCATCCATCTTTATAAAATATAATTCTGTTACAAGAGTTATTCGTTATAAGTATAACGCTCGATTTTCCATTGTTATAAATTGTAGAATTCCACAGTTGAATTCAAATAGCACAAATTTCCTCTTGACTTAAACATTAAAGAATTTAATTAATTCAATGAATTATCATTAAATCCTATTAGTTATTTATACCTAACATTGTGTATTATAATATTCAATAATCATATTTAGATGACAATTCACATTTGAGGTTCGATCGAACGGATTGAAAGTTCGATTTCCATTGGTTATCTCTCGCCGCGCGCTCGCCATGCTCTTCCCTGTCTTCGACGATTTATTTTGGGCGTGGAGTCGCGAAGGTTAACGGCGTAGAAAAGTGCGTGCTAAAAGCGCGTCCGCCTAGAGAAGGAGAGAGAAAAAAACAGGGCGGAGTCTGCGATGGAGACTCTTCGCCTATCCATCATGGCTGCTTTATCAGTGACGCGTCGCGATAAGACGCTCACCACACGCTCGCGCGTGTGCATGTTCGTGAGAATTCTCAATGGGGCCGGAAGAAGAAAACACGTGACATGGCCGTGTCTCTTTCTCCGGTTCTCTGATCTTTTTTTTTCTCTTCTTTCGAGAGATGGACGCGAGAGGGATTGCAAAAGTCCCGAAAGTTGTTCCTGGGCCGAAACTTTCAATCGGATTATCCACATCGGCGAGATCTCCGTTCTCTGCTGGATGAAGGTCGACTTAACGAAACGGATAAAAAAAATTTGATAAAAGCCGACTATCTACGTGAATATTAAAAAAAATCGGGATATCATGAGACGAGCGTGTTATACTTTAAATATATCCTGCTAACATATGTTTGGACATTTTGTGAAAATATTCTTTCGTTATATTATATTTATTTCCAATTCATATTTCGGTTCTGTTTCAAAATTTCAGTTTGCACTGCATTATTCAAGTTTACTTCGTCATTATCTTTCAATATTTTATTTCTTGATAAATATTATAGATCTGCGTATAAATTTTGAATCACGCATTTTTTAACATATCTATATTTAACATATCTATATTTTTTTATTCGTTTGTGTGTATGCGAAAGTAGTAGCTATTTTCTAATCAGAATATTAATGATCAACAACGTAAATATAATATAATGATAAAGTTATTAAATGGCACTGCGATGGAGAAAAACAGTACACGAAAAACACACACACACACACACACACACACACACACACACGCGCGCGCGCGCGCGCAACGCAGAGAGAGAGAGAGAGAGAGAGAGAGAGAGAGAGAGAAGTGCAACGACCATAAGTTAGCTGCGCAGCATGTGGCGTAGTATAGTAGAATAACTATGTAGAGAAAGTGTATCGGGAGATATCGAGTAATACAAGACGATCGAGATATCGTATTGGAAGTTTGTTCAAGTTGACGGTGTTTTGAATGTGTTATTAAAACATCATAAAAATAAGCCGTGATTTCATTCGGTCTTTTTTGAATTTCTATCGCTTTTCATATGTAAATACGCTTAAAAGAGAAGGATCAAGCATGAATCGAGACATATCAATTAAGCCCATTAATTCACTGTCAGTAATAAGACCGGTTAAGCGGTAACTTCGGCCTGGACAAGTCGATCCGAACGAACTCACCAATCGAGAATTATTTTGCGTTGCTAATATCTTGGATTAAGCCGCTAATGTCTCATGACTATTAGGCATGTTAAATAATTGAATTATTGATATTCCTTTTCGCGTGCGATCGCGGACGGGATTTATCGAGATATCATGCTGAACAACGTCGAATGGTATACTGCACGGATATTATCACGTATATCGAAATAACGCGCGGCCGCGGCCGGGCCGCACTCGCGTTTTAAATTAAAGAGCGGTTTACAGTGTGTTTGTTCGATCGCGCGTTAATGTGTATCGCGGTATCGCCGCGGTATCGCCATCCGATCGTGCGATCGTCGCGCGGATAAAGAGCGGGCCATTAACTCCGTAAATACCCCGGTATATATCGCGACAATGAGAGCGCTTGGCCGCGCGTTATTCGCAGTCAATACTTTTCCCTATCGCGCGACCGCAGCGTGCGTGTATGAGAAATAAGAACGGCGCGGGACGGGGAAAAAAAAGAAACGAGGCGGAGGGTGGAGGAAGGCGGCGGCAAAAAGAAGACGCCACCGCGCGAAGGCCGAGGCGCGCATTCTCGTCGCCACCCCTTCGCGAAATTACTGACCATGGGCAACGCGAGCAGCGCGGAAAGAAAGAAAGAAAGAAAGAAAGAAAGAAAGAAAGAAAGAAAGAAA
>Ga0157363_1007360_pt1 | contig 10425 bp, 9 predicted proteins | sample AttsexASBM1_FD_111477 | JGI IMG/M metagenome (GOLD analysis project Ga0157363, IMG submission 111477) | Fungus gardens microbial communities from leaf cutter ant in Ribeirão Preto, State of São Paulo, Brazil - Atta sexdens ASBM1 | ecosystem: Host-associated > Fungi > Mycelium > Unclassified ...
ATGATGGTCTATTCATCTCTCAGAACAAATCCATTGATGTTTCGAACTCACAACTTTTCTGTAGTTATAATGTATTATCTGGCCTCTTGAACAAGTTTGGACTTAACATAGAGCATTCTAAAACTGAAATGTTTCATTTCAACAGATCCCTCTCCACTCGATCTTTCACCATTAGGAGAATCTATTCTTTGCCCCAAAAATTCATGGAAATACTTGGGGTTCATATTTGACTGGAAACTCACGTTCTACCAACACATTGACTTTTATTCAAACAAAGCTATTTCAATAGTCAAATGCATGAAGCTTCTGGGAAATTCAATACGAGGAATCAACCCTATTTAGAAACGCCTACTATACAGATGTTGTGTCTTACCTATAGTATTATATGGGTTCCAATTATGGTTTTACAACAAAGCCCCCCTCTTATACTCCATGAAAATCCTGGGGAAAATGCAGAGAAGAGCCTTCATTTGGATACTAGAAGCATTCAAAACGTTGCCTACAGAAGGACTTGAAGCTATTGTGGGACTCATCTCCATAAAGCTCTACCTACAAAAACTCGCAAGCAGATCTCAGCTTCACTCCACTGCCCTTCCAGAGAATCATATCATCAAAACACTCATGGATGGCCCCCTCAACACACGCTACAAGCCTACCTCTCATTTGATCAACACACTCACTGATCACCAGAAAATCTCCTTAAACAGTCACCTCATCGACTCAAACAACAAACTACATGGAGTTTTCCTATCTTTTTCCCCCCTTAACCCAGAATTTAACCCAGGTTCTAGAATAATAGATATCTTTTCTGACCGAATTTCTTTTAATTTAGCCAATAAAGGAAAAAACAAATTATCATGCTCTTATCAACTAGACGAAATAACTATTCAATCTTCCATGTCTCCACACACGGCAATTGTAGTTTCCGATGCTAGTGTCAAGAATGACATTGCCACTTTGGTCTCACACATCTATATATGCAACCAACCTTTGGTCAAGACAGTTCATCATGCAGCCTTTGTCACCAGCATAGAAGCAGAACTTTTCACTATTAGATGTGGTATTAGCCAGGCTTGCAATAAAGCTAACATCTTTAAAGTCATTGTCATCACTGACTCCATTCATGTGACTAAGAAGATATTCGATACCAAGTCCCATCCATATCAAATCCACATGTTGGTCATCCTTAATGAACTTAGGCAATTTTTTGCTAAATGCCAAGAAAACCACATTGAATTTTGGGAATGCTCTGGACGACTCAGGTGGAGACTCCACAAGTCTGTTGACGAAAACTCGAAATTGTTCAAGCCCATACCCATACTCCCGAGTAAAATCTCTTGGGATTATTGCAAAAAAGTCGATAGTGATAGAAATATTAATCTGTGGAAAATAACTTTTCAAGTGTCAGATGGGAAAGGAAGACATTTCCTCAATCTTGTCGATGACTACCTCGAAACTATTGAACCATCTTACTCCAAAGGAGGTCCATGGCTCCAATCTTTTGGTCATTCCAACTCACTATACGCTCAAGCTACAAGAGCTATCACAAACCATGCCCTGATAGGCGAATATCGTCTATGATTCTTTCCCAACGAAGACTTTAAGTGTCCTTGTAGGTCTTATTCTATTGAAACAAGAAGACATATTCTGCATGAATGTACGAGATATAACGGGTATTGGAACCCTAGAAGAGACGCTCTTAGTCATTTCATCATGTTTTTGAGTGCCAACCCTAGTGCTTTTGCTTTTATTGACAATATTTCCTCAGTCAACCCAAGCTGATCTTAGTATGACTCTTAGTTTCTTTTTTTTCCAAATTTTCTTTTATATCCTCTTTTCTCTTTCCTTTCAGTCTTTTCGATTAGTTCTCCGTCTCTCCTCTCTCTCTTTCTCTCTCTTCAGTTTTCTTTCCTTCATGTAGTTTGCCCCTCTTGTACATAGTTACGAAGTAGCTACCACGGTCTACCACCATGTGCCGTGTAATAAATTGTTGATTTAAAAAAAAAAGAAAAAAAGATAACAGCCCCCATCAGATATAAGTTTTGATCATGTGATGGAAATAGCTTGCACATAGACCATCACTATTTTGTATAAATACTTCTGTATCTGAGAATTAGACCTTAGACTTAACAACATCAATCTTCATTATTTATCATTGACATCTGTATATCTTAATCATCATTGTTATCATTAACTTCTGAATCACTCCTAAACCTCTGAGAGTGTATCTAAGGTTCAGATATCACAAACAAGTGAGTAGTTCATTTTGTGATATGAGTATTGTATCTTACACATGGCTTACTATTCAAATAGAATTTTTCTCAGTTACTACCATTGCTATGTATAAAGCTCTTAGCCATTCAGCTCTCCACTGCAGCTCTTTGATCAAAACCAATATATTTGGTAATCAGATGTTAGTTGTCCACACTGTATATATTTGCTGTTTTTCTACTTTCAATACAACTTTTCTTTTTATATTTGGTTTTATCTACAGAGTACTGATCTTCTATAGCTTATGTAAACAAGATTATATATAGGCATTAAAATGACTTAGTCTTAGTTAGTCTGATTCACTATAAAAAGATTTATTCTCTGCTTACTTTTCTAGATTCTGTTATGAGTGTTGTAGTAATATCTTAGATATTAGTTATGATAACAATGGCAGGTTAACAAGAGAAATTGATAAGGAATTCTATCATATTGAACTACTACTTATACATTTGGTATTTAGTTTGTATGCAGTACTTCTACATGTCATGGTATACTCTGAACCCTAATATTTTCATTTTCTTCTCATTTTTCCTGATTTTATATCTTATTTTCTTTTCTTTTCCTTTATAAATAATGAGAAGGTATATGACTTTGGTCATATGATATACAAGAAGGTAAAAGAATCTGAAATAATAACATTAGTAGATATGGCTATAGTATAATATTCTTATTGTCAAAAACTTTTAGAAGTAGACTTAGATGCTTTTTATTTTTCTGGTCTTTCATTATTTCTTTTTTCTTTTATAGTTCATTTTTCTTATTTTCTTCTTTGGATAAGAGAGTATGATATAACATTATATGTGATAGTCAGCATTCAAGAAGCTGATAAAAGAGTACTGTGGTATCAGAAAGTCTATAAGAGGATTAGTCTTACATTAAGAAGTTGTAAGTGTTCAGGAACTCCAGATAATATTTGGATTAAGTATTCTGCTATTATACTACTACTATATATATATTAGATGCAGCTCACATCTTGTTATCTGAAATCTGTTAGGGCATCTCAGATATCCTAATAAGTAATTGATGTGTTATCTAAGAACACAGAAGGTGGGTTGGAATAATCTTTAGCTTCAGCTTGTATGCTGTGTCTCTACTAGACACTGTTATACTGGAAAATACTTTTTCACAAAAACAAGTAATCTCCTAAGGTTTTTGAGCATATAAGATCTCTTTGAAGATATTAGTGAGAACATCTTATACTTCTAGATGACATTTCAGGTTCTCTCAAGCAAATAGCAGTCAAGGAATAGTGTGGCAGCTGTTAACCAAATCAGATCTTGAGTAGAAGAGGTCTTTAGGAACAATAATGCCACTTGTAAATAACTAGCTATGAAGTATGTATACTCATGAGAGAGTTTTACCAAGTTACAAATATTTGGATAGTTGAATAAGGCAGGAACTCACCATATTGGAAGTTGACAGAGTCCAGAATAGAGGAATAGGAAGGAGTGGCCATCAAAATGGTAAAAGGAAGAATGGAATAGGCTTTTGTAAGTAAAGATCAATTATTGATTTCATGTTGGTATTATAAACTTAAGCTTAAGAATAAGAACAAAAGAATAACTTTATATTGGATAACACAAGAGAACTTGATAGAGTATCAGTCACAAAGTGTCTATTTTATATATAATTGGCTAATAGTCTGTGCTATACTAACCTAGCCTACTCTAAAGAGATATACTATATATCATTAATATATGAGATAACATGATTGTTCTGAAATCTTCTATGATATTTTATATAACATGTGATTTTGTAATCATGACTTGTGACAGATGTGTGTTTACCATTTTGGGTATTTTCTCATTCATTTTCTTTCTTGTTGCTCTCTCACTATCATTCTGTTCTTTCTTTTATTGTTCAGTAGTTAACACCACCAGGATATCTTCCTTACTCCTTGTCAGACTTCCTCATCAATACTAATACATCATGGTCATGCTCTGCACTAATAGTCCTACCCTAAAGCTATATATCTATCATATGTAAACTATAGTAGACATGGTTATAGCATGTCTCTTGCTATTATTATACTAGAATCTTTTACTCCCTTTTAGATCTATGACATCACCTCATGTGATATGGTCATGTGCATCTATCATATGATCATCCATTACTAAATTAAAAAAACTAAAGAAAACTAAAACTAAAAGAAAAGAATAAAAGAAATAAAATCTACAAAATCAAAATAAAACCATATTAAAAATAATACTGTCCAAGATCACATCATAACAAGAACTCCAATCCAAATACTTTCAATTGAGAGCAGTTTTAACTTCTATTTTATTGAGTGAGCATTGTTAGTATCTGCTATCACTTTCAGACAAGTTTTGGAGAGTTCTAGTAGTCTGAGAAAGGCTGGCAAAGTGAGTATCAGTTGGTATCTTCAGTTGTAAGATTCAACTTGAGAGGTGCCCTTGAGATATATCACCTGGGATGGATAGTGTTGTTGGAGGCTCCTAAGAAACTTTGCAATCTATTCACTAGATTTTTCAAAAAAGCTTGTGTTGTGGCAACCACTAGACACAAAGTCCAATAATCACACAAGGCAGCAAAGCTCTCAGTAGGCTATCAATGTGGGGATCACAAGAGAACTCGACAAGGAATCTCTACTGAATTGCTATCCTATATATACTACTACATCATGGTCCATACTACAACTATGCTTCTACTGTACATCCTACCCTAAAGTCCATGTGTCATCCATGCATGCACCATGTGTACACCATGTGGTAGCAATGTGGTTAACATACTTCTTGACATTATTGTCTAAACTCCTCCCAACTTCTCTAAACTCTTCTAGACTGTAGACCCTTCTAGGCCCTATGATGTAATGTCATGTGACTTTCATGTCACATGCCTTCTCTTATTGTAGACTAATAATATACTACTGTTCTATCTATATCTTATCAAAGTCTGTCTACACTTTATTATATCATAACAGCTTGTTACATAATGTAAGGTTTACTGTTTAGAAGTGTGTTAACTATGCAAAGCATTTGTGAGTAGATGATACTTGTATATTTCTTTTAATATCCTTTATAACATTCTTTTGCATTCACAAGAGCCCTCTTAAGGGTTTTATATGTTCTAATTGTTTTCTATATTATTGTTTCTGTATTTTCTATTAATTTCTGACACTGATAATGTCTCCTTTGAATTCTTTAGTGCATAGTTAAGGGCTAGTATTGCATAGTTCTTGTTACACTCCAGCATAACCTTTTCTCTGCTTGACCCCTGTTACTGCACTAGTTGTATATTTTGAAATGGGACTTAGGGACTTAGCATATGGAAAACCACCAGAGGGTAGCAAGGTATATTATTGCCAACACCAGAAGTGGATGTCATTTTTGGTTGATTTTCAGGATAACTAGTACAGTGTAAACTACTGGATTATATATTAGGTATACTACCTAGAATAGTCATTTAGAATAGAGACTGTTTAGTAAGTTATCCTGATTTCTAGTGATCTTCAGATGTTAGAGGATAAAGTTTTATGGAGTTAACAAGAGTCCAGCAAGGATATTTGAGATGAACTAGAGGTATGTGATTTATACTGGAAGAGGTTGGGAAGTGCAAATGAGGGAGAGGGGGTTATCCATAAGTTGGGATAGATGTGGTCAGAATGGAATATGACAATATACTACAGTAAGTGGGTTTGAGCATATGGTCTATGTACTTGACTGATTAATATCTACAACTATAATTAACTAAGTAACTATAGTACTACTATAGCAGACTAGACAATAGGGATCAGGATAATTAGAAGTGGTTACTAGTCCATCAGGAGCTAATATAGGTGATAACTAGTCCAGAAGGCAACTAAGCTCCTATAAAGTGAATCTAGGTTTATCTATTGTCAGTATCCTCTGACAAAGTCTCTTCAGTACTTAGTCAAAGAATAGGACAGGAATATGGCTAAGCTGGCAAAGATCTAGACCACTATCAATGTGAGGTGAAGTCTTGTGGAGTCTGTGATGGATAGTAAAAGAAGAAGAAGATAGGAAAGAGTTTATAGAGAAATCTAAAGAAGTTGAGAAAGATGATGAAGTAGGATAAATATCTTCTCTTATTTTTTGCTAAAGTGGAATTTTTTTTAATATAATTTTTTTGTGTCTGATTAACTGAGTGAAATGAGTAAGAAAAACAATTAAGATAAGTGAAAGAAAAATAAGACAAGAAGTCAAAGACTAAAAAATAGCATTACTTCTTTCTTTCTTACCACTATCTTGTATGGTAGTGCCTAGTAGAGATTTAGTGAATATATTTTTTTCTTCATTCTCAAATCTTCAAAATACTCAACAAGAACATAGTCTTACTCAAGAAATGGATATTAAAATTGACATAACTAGAAGTCAGTCAAAGGCTTTGAGTGTCAGAATTGAGAATGATGGACTTGACTCCTATTTTATTTGCTTTTATTTTATTCTCCTTTTATTTTCTCTTATCTTATAAGAAATAAGACAAAGAAGACAAAGTGTGACACTATTACAGGTCACATGATATGGTCACAGAAGAAGGGTGTAAAAGGTTCTGGAACAAGATGAAGTCATATAGTATGGTAATGGTATGTTAGCCTTATGGATGAAGCATGGCCTTTAGGGTAGGCTAGATTTAGCTTAGCATAGACCATTAGCAAAAGGTATATAAGGTAGACTGATCTATAGTAGGAACTCTATTGAGTTCTCTTATGTCACTCAATACAAGAGTAGTCTTCTGTCCTAACCCTTGGACTTAAGTCATAACATTGAGCTCTAGCAGTTCTAGGAAGTCTTCTGTTCACTCTGATGTATTGTTTATGGATTATGTGGAAAAAATTAAAATATTAGCCAACATCAAGTTGAAAATAAAAAACTTTAAAATTCTTTGCTCTTCTATACAATAGTAAAGAAGAGAATAGACAACTCTACTAATATGGTGCCTCAAGTTAAATCCATACATGTATCTCATACTCCTGAAGTCAACAACATGTGTGTATCTTAAGGCATTGAACCTTCAGTCATCCTATATGTAGTAAAATAGCCTGCAGAACTACTATTGTAGGATAGTAATTTCTGCCCAATTTTTCTTTTTAGAATGAATGAGTACTTAGATGGTAATGCTAAAAACTTTACATGCTCACTCCTCAGAATGGCATTGTTTATTAGGCAAAGATGATTAGAAGACAAGACTGCAAAAGACATTCTGCAAATTGCTGAATTTGGCTCTATAGCATGGGAATCTCTATCCATGATCTATAAAGCAGATTGGGATAAACTTGTGACTAACAATAACAATAAATCTTTCAGGAAGTATGTCTCTGCATAATTCAACAAGACCTCTTTAAGAAATATTCCTTCTAGGAATTTGCCCAAAGTAAAACAAGCAGATATTTCAAGGATCTCACTATCCATTCTACTCAGGCTGAGCAAAAGTCATTTGGAGAAATATAAATTTTACAAGAAAAACCCAGTATCAAAATTGAACTCTTCATTAAGCAACAAATCATATGCTCAAGCATCTAAGAGTAATATTAATGAAATAATCAAAATCAAGAATGCATTTCCAAAACTATCTTCTAACAAAGTCTTCAAGATTCACAATGTCATAACTAACTCAAAAAAAGGTAAACCCAAAGTTAACATGATAACTAAAAGTCTGTCCAAGAAGCAGGTAATTATTTCCATGAGCACAAACAACATGGAAAGAATCATGGTACAATCCTCAACATACATGTGGCAAACATAAACCAATTTTTGAAAAGTATCAAATCAGAAAATTATGCTGATTTAATTCACTCTGATAATAGAGAAATTATCATCACAACAAATAAAGTAGTGTTAACTTTGGATATGAATACAATCAAGAAATACATGAAGAATTTGAATGATGTAGATTTAAATGAAGTCATGAGCCCTAGGCTTCCCCAATTGAAATCTTACCTAAAAATTTTAGGTATCCTCTACTTTATTAAAGATACTAATTTTTCTGTCACAGTAAATATTATAGAAATAGTGATCAAAAGTACTCACATTTTTAACAACACTGTTCTCATGTCTTGACTCCAAATCATCAAAGTGTCTCCCAAATCTGATATGGCTGTAATTTAGATCAGTATCTGGAACTCTCAAAGTGATACTAGAGCAAAAAACCTCATTAATAGGTGTTCCAATATCAGATGTCACACTACAACAGTTTGAGGAATAAATATAAATCCAGGTGTTTCTTAGTATAAGAATTGTTGGAAATGAGGTCATATGACTTTCATGTGTCACATGCATGGGTCCAAATATGTCAAATGCAACAGTCTCCATAAGTGTCAGGAGTATAGTATGAAGTATATATATAGTACCAGCTAGATATCAAAGCTAAGCTTGACATTGTGCACTTTTAGCATAACTGGTTCAGTGGCTAGTTTGTTTCTAACAATAAGGTTGAATACCACAGAGAAAATGTATCTACAGCTTCTCTGGTACTTTACTCAACTTTAGCTTTCCCACTGATGCTTCTGTCCTATTCTTTATCCTCTAACATATATTATACCCATCTACATATTTTCCCACATCTCTTGTTACTCTAGGCCACCAGTAATTCCTCATTACCGATTCTATCATTTCCCACTTTTCTCTATGTTCTGTTACTAGCATATTATGGTGTAATCAGATTATTTCTACTCTTAGTTCTTCATTCTTCAGCATATATATCTTTTCTTCTTTTAACACCAAATCTCCTTCTATCTGCCATTCATCTCCTTACAATACTTTGACTTCCACCTTTTTCATTTCTTCTACTACTTTAATTATCCCTTTGTCTTTACTTCTAGCTATTTTATTTTTTTCTACTATTTCTACTTTAAATCCCTCTATTACTACTTCTATTAAACTACAAATATATTATTCTTTAATTAGAGTCTGATTTTCATTATTCTTTTCTATCCCTACTTTCTAGTCTAGTCTCTTACTAAGTCCATCTACTTTTCCTATTTTTGTTCCTAGAACATACTTTATATATTCTTCTGGATTTTATATTGGACTTTACTTGTCTTTTATTATATTCAATGATGATGATGAAGAGGCACATGACTGCGGTCACATGACATATCACATGATGTGAGGTCATAAGGCCTAGAGAGGACTAAAGTGGGCTAGAGCAGTCTAGATGGATGATGTCAAGGAGTATGTTAACTACACAGCTATCTCATGGTATACATATGGTATACTCATGGATGACGTATGGACATTAGGGCAGGAGTAATTATTAGTAGCATGGACCATGTATAACTTATATAAATAGAATAGCAATCCAGCAGAGACTTCTTGTCAAATTCTCTTGTGATTCCCACATTGATAGCCTACTTTGAGCTTTACTTGCTTGTATAATTATTGGACCTTGTGTCTAGTGGTTATCACAACAATAGGCTTGTTTTCTGTTCAACTTTTATGCCTTCATGAAATATTTCAAGTTCTTATGGTCTGTTTAAACCTTGAACTTGAACTTGGTATCCTATAGCAAATGTCTCCAGTTTTCCAACCCCCTTATTACTGCTAACATCTCCTTGTCATAAATTTTGTAGTTCTTCTCTATCTCATTTAGGGATTTTGAGAAGTAAGCTACTGGTCTCCATTACTCATCTTTACACTCCATAGATAATACTCTTCCTGTCATATAGTCAGATGTATCAACTTTCATTCTCATTTTTTTGTCTAAGTCTGGTACTACTAATACTGGTTTATTTATAAACCTCTCTTTTAACTCTTTGAACACTTTCTTCTGTTTTGAACACTTTCTTCTGCTTTTCTGTCCAATCTTACTTCTAATTTTTTTTACCATATTATATAATAGTTTAGCTATTGCTACAAAGCTCTTAATAAACTGCTGATAATAATTGGCAAGTGCTAAGAATTTCTGTATGTCTTTCACTCCTTTTGAAGTCAGCTATTTCAATACACATTTTATCTTTTCTTCCTTCATTTTGATCCTCTCCAGTCCTGTTGCTACTCCCAAAAATCCCACTTCTCTCATCTTCCACTTATATGTTGTGGTTCAAGACTCAAAGTGTTAAGTCAAGAAACAACTCTTGTATTGAGTAACACAAGAGAACTCGATAGAGTTCCTAAGACAAAGTAGTCTACCTTATATACTATAGCCCATGGTCCGTGCTAACTACTGTGCACCCTA
>Ga0157363_1007361_pt1 | contig 10425 bp, 9 predicted proteins | sample AttsexASBM1_FD_111477 | JGI IMG/M metagenome (GOLD analysis project Ga0157363, IMG submission 111477) | Fungus gardens microbial communities from leaf cutter ant in Ribeirão Preto, State of São Paulo, Brazil - Atta sexdens ASBM1 | ecosystem: Host-associated > Fungi > Mycelium > Unclassified ...
AAAATTACTGGCGAGTACAGAGTGTTGCAGAATAGTAATTCTGGATGCCGCGTGTGTCGTCTCAAATGATTTCCGCGAGTTGTTTGGGGAGAGTGAAGGATTCAAATCTGGAATTTCTGGAATGGTAGTGCACAGGTGAAGTTGAAGTCTGAAGAAATTCGCACTACTATGTGATATTGATTACTTTTACTTTTACCTGATCTTAAGCTTGGCTCAGGTTGCAACTAGGGCAAATTGAGTAAGGAGGAAAGAGGGCAATCAATTGGTAAAGCATAAGGATACAGGACTGTATCTATAGCTATATAATGAAAGACCACGAGAAATACAGGAGGTATCCTTAAGGAAACAATATAGAGTCAGCAAAAAAAACAACAAAGAAAATTCCACTACTACATGATATGCTGAACTGAAATTACATGTGGAAGACACAAGGCATAGTAAGTATGAAATACAAGTGTCACAAACTTCATTCAGCTTGTATCTCCACAACCAGTGGACTGGTTTTCACAAACTAAGTTGCACTGGAAAGCCCCAAATGAGGGCTATCCACTCATATGTGAGATATACAAAAGCGACAACAAATAACTGAGATATCAGGTCATCAGTAACTGTAAAATCTTTGTTTGCCAATATCTCATGAATGGCTGAACAGATTCACATAATTGAACTTGCATTGGAAAGTGCTCATCAATTCATTTACAACAATATATGATGTGTCTCAGAGCAATAAGTATTGGTAGAAATACAAGCATATCAATGTAGTGACATAATTAGTTACCTTCTAAAATTAGCCTAACAGCTGCTATGACAGATGACAGCTCCCATCAGGTATGAGTTTTGATCATGTGATGGCAACAGCTTGTATACAGACCATCACTCTTTTGTATATATACCTCTGTGTTTGAGGGCTAGACTTCAGACTTAACAACATCAATTATTCTTATTGATACTTTCCATTATCTATCATCATCACATCCTTATACTGAACCCCTGGAACACTATTCAGTTCAAATATCACAACCAGTGAGTATCTTATTTATGATAGAACTCCTGTACTTTTTCTTACTTAGTTTGAATAAAGGGTAAATTTTTTCTTTTTTTCAATATAAGCTTCTCTTTGAGATTGATTGCATGGTTCCAAGATTTCTGAATGAGCATTCATTCCAACTTCTTTTTCCCAAACACATTTAAGTACTTATAAAACTGTTTTGGTACCATATCCTCCACTTTTATTTCTCTTCTCCTTCTAGTTTCCTTTTCTTCTCTCTTTCTCCTTTATTTTTCTCCTGTACCTATCTTACATCTCTTTTGTCTTTTACTGTAGCCTTTTTCTTTTTCTTTTCTCTTTTTACTAGCCTGTCTTTCCAGGTTGCAAACACTTATCTGTACTTGTCCTATGTGTTTCTTAAAGTAGATGTTAACTTCTACCTTATGGGTTGTTGCTCTCTCTACATTGTTTGGTCTGTCCATATTCCACACCTTAACTGGTCTAGCCAACTTCTTTATTTTGAAACCTTGTTTCACCACAAACTTCCTATTCATGAACAGCTCTGCTGCCTCACTGTCTTAAAGGCCTTATTGTGTACCTTACTCCTGTTCTCTCATATATACTTATAGTTAAATTGTCCATGTTATTCAAGCTATTTAATATATTATATTTATTTTGGAAGTTCAGCCGAGGGCTCATTGACTCCTATTGTCTTTTGACATCTCTTCTTGTATCATCTCTCTTATTTTCCACAAACTCCTACATTAATAGCTATATCGTTAAAACCCCCACAATTATAACAATTTCTCTTCTATACATCCACTGTATTTGGATCCTAGAGCCTTCTCATACTCTATAATAACCCTTGCTTCCACTGGGCAAGGTTGTTCTGCTCTCTAGAGAGAATATTTCTCTGTTGCAGTTGTAGTCTCAATATTATAGTTTTCTTCTTCTTCCTCCCAAAGTGCCTTTTCTCCACCTAACTCTATCTCTAATTCCTGTCTAATAACACCAATATCTTGTACTACTACTCTATTATTACTAGGAGACTTTTGGTCTTTACCAATCTTCTTCTAATTGCTTCATTGAGTCTCTGCTTAAACTTTTCAATGAGAGGTCATTTCTTATAACTGTTTTCTCTTACTGTCTTCATAAATAACTGTACATATTTATTATATGTCTTTGTTTTTTTTTCTAACAACTGCAGCTAATCTACCTTCCTTGATTTTTTATCAATCTCTCCAAACTCTTGTCTTGTCTTGTCAAATAGCTCTTCCACTGTTTCTACAATTACTACTTCCTAGTTTAGATTTTCCACCAAATTCTCTGTTAGAGCAACTAATGGAAGTTTGTGGAGTTCACAGAGTTTACTCTAGGAAACCTAAGTTGACACTGGTGACTATACTAAAGACAGGACTTATCTCCAGAAAATGTAAGAGAACAGAATGAGGTTTTCAGAAGATAGCAGCTATTCTAAATACTTAAAGTTGTCCATATAGAATAATAGTAGTCCAAGTTAGAATAATGGAATAATAGAAGTATTTAGAATACTATTCAAAATCAGCAGAACTTATTTGATGGTGACTAGGGATATAATGAGATGATTATGGAATAGTGAAAGAATACTCAGACATTAGTGGGATTTGATATCAGTTAGAGGAGCAAACTCCATTGGTATTTGCATGGAGTGGCAGAGTTTGGATAGACAAATACTATAGACTTGAATAGTAGTGTTAGGTCCTGTGGCTAGATCTTCTTACATTCTCTTTCTATATCTCTTTTGACTTTTCTCTTCTATATTCCAAAACCTGTTATGATCAATGCCTCCTGGAGACAATATGGACATGGGCAAAGGGTATGACGATGATGATCAGCTGTGCCGAAGTAGTCTCAGTCAGCGCCTCATGTAGTAGGTACCACAACCTCATTTCTTCCTCCCTGTTGCCTCATGCTGTATGACTCCTTTACCTCATGGACTACTTGTGGTTTCATCATGTATTCTTGTATATATAGCATAGATATACTCCTGTATCCTTACACTTTACCATCTATACATTCCCCTTACTCTTTCTCAAGACTTTGCCTTAGTTGCAACCTGAGCTCTAGCTTAAGGTCATTACAAAACCTAATAGATTTTGTTGGCCTTAGTATCCTCTTTCATTTTTATCCTAATATATAGTTGGCACATGTTAATAAAGGCTAACACTTCCTGTTTTTATCTATTGAAGGGTACTAGTGCTATTATCTTAATGGCTTTTCCTCCTCTATGCTATTACTATTACTATATGTTGAGCAGCTATTGTTGGAGGGCTATGAGAGCTGCAGCCTATTACAAGATAAGATTGAGGAGCTAGTTGTTGTTGTTGGGCTAGTATTTAGAGTTATAATAAGGAGAATATATTTGATTTGGTTGATATAGAGAAGACAGTACTGCTATTACTCTCACTGTCATACTTGAAAGAGAAAGTTTTTAAGTATCAGAATTTCTGATTGAGTGCCTACTACTGTCTTTTACAACATGTGTAACTACTGGCTACTTATTTAACCAACTATAAATACTATACTATCTTAACTTAAGAAAGTCTTTCTACTCTAGTACTACTCTTAGGAAAATAGCACTATTCCTTTATATATATAGACTATAATAGATCTTTAGTACAAGGTTGATAATAGAAAAAGTATAATTATTTTAAAAGAGCACCACCTAAAAAGAGGTTGTTTAGAGCTGCTCCAGGTATAGGCACTTATCTACAGCTAATTCTTTACTAACTAGTTAGAGTCTTCTTAAGCTTGGGACCTAGCTATTTATCTTCTTGACCAGAGGTCATAATGACTAGTAATTAAGGATGATAAGAGAGATGAAGAGATAGAGATAGAGAGAGTTCTGAGCTGAACAGTTTCAAAGAAGTCAATTGAGTTTTACTGTTAGTAATTATGCCATCAGAGTTTGATAGACTATCTGAAGGGTTATAAAAGTAAGAACAAATGAGAACTTGATAGGATACTTGTTAAATTAGCTAGCTACTTATATGTTTTACATATGGTCTGCACTATGCTAACCTTAATTCTATTTTCTATTTACAGATTGTTCTAGAAAGTTTTACTCCTTATATAACTACTTTAAACATAGCTTGTGCTGAAAATAGATGAGATGAGATTACAGGTCCAAAAATAGAAATAGAAGAGCTAAAAATAGAAGAAGTCCTTTGTAGTCACAAGTTCATAACATAAAGAAAGAATCTAATAGAGAATTTAGATTAGAGAGTAGTAGTAGTGGAAATAGTGGAGAAGCTGTTTGACAAAATAAGAGAGGAGTTTGGAGAGATCAACAAAGGATCAACAAAGATAGATCAGTTGTGGCTACTGGAGTGGGAGAGAAAATATGTGATGAGTATATACAACTATTTAAGAAAATAATTAGAGAAAGTGGGTATAAGAAACAACCCTTATCAAAGAATTCAAATGAAGGCTCAATAGAGCAATAAGGAGGAGGCTGGTGGAAGCAGAAAGTCTCTCTGCAACAATAAGGCAGTAGTATGAGAAGTTGGTACTATTAGATTAAAACTGGAGATAGAGCTGAGCTGAGGAGAAGTACTTGAAAAAAGAAGAGAAGAGGCTACAAATACAAGATAACCATAGATAAGCATTCTTCTGAGAGGACAAGAGTCTTTTTGAGGAATGAAGAGGCCCTATGATCCAAATGTAATAGATATAGATAGAGAGGTGATATAAGAAAGAAATTGTTATAATTGTAGGTGTTTTGGCCACATGGTCTACTAGTATAGGAGTCCAAAGAGGATGTAGGGAATAATGCTAGAAGAGGTATCAAAAGACAATGGGAGTTAGTAAGCTCTTGGCTAAACTCTCATAATAAATATAATGTACTTGGTAGCTTGAATGAAATAGACAGTTTAGTAGCTAATATAAATGAGAGAATTGGAATAAGACACATAATAAGGCTTTTGAGGGAGGTATGGATGAAAGTGGGGCTAGAAAATATAAACACATATGAGAGGGTAGCAGTCAAAGCCTTACTAGATAATGGAGCAATAGAGCTTTTTATCAATAGGATATTTGTAGAGAAATAAGAGTTCAAAATGAAGAATCTTGCAAAACTAGTGAAAGTGCAAAATATAGATGGATTGGATAATGTGAGAGGATCAGTAACACATATGTGTTAGGGTTACAAATGCTGGACTATATTTTATTTTCCTTTTTATTTTATTTTCATTTTTTATCTCTATTTTATTTAGGGTTAGGATGGAGTGTGATATTACATATCACATCATGTCACAGTCACAGTCACAGTATCATGTGATACAAAGAAGGTTATAGAAGATCCTAGAATAGATAACATCATACAATATGGCAAAAGTATGTTAGTCTTATAGATAATATATAAATATTAGTATAGGCTAGATACAACATAGCACAGACCAGGAACCAAGTGTATATAAGATAGAGTAGTCTGTACTGGGGACTCTATCGAGTTCTCTTATGTTACTCAATACAAGAGTGGTCTTTCATTCCAATCTTTTAGACTAAAGTCATAACAATAAGGTAGAAGCCAATGTGTACTACAAGAGACATGTGGAAAAGGCACAGATGAGTGTCTACAACTTAAAAAAGATAGATGTAATCTGGAGAATTGTTACAACCTTAGCTTGGAGCTCAGATTGTGCTTAGGCAAAGACTTGAGAATGAGAGAAGGGATTTATGCAATTGGTAAAGTGTAAAGATACAGGAATATATCTACACTATATATATGATGCTAACATAAGAAAAAGGTTCACAGTACACAAGGTAACCAAGTCATAGAACAATAAGAAAAGAGCAAGAATACAGCACCTACTACATAAGGTGCTGACTGAGACTACTTTGGTATAGCCAATTATATCATCATTGTCCTGTACCCTAGTCCATGCTGAATACATGAGGTATCAATTGTAACAAGAATGGCCTAGATAGCCACCTATAACCCAGAAATAAATAGGAGAACAGAGGAGGTAAGGCTGTCAAGATACTTGCTACTATAGAGCAAATTTCCCAAAAGAGTAAAAAGGCTAAAGAGGAGAAAAAAAGCCACAGTGAAAGACAAAAGAGATGTGAGATAGATAGAGGAAGAAAAGAAAAGAAGGTGAGAAGAGAAGAGAAAAATGAGAATGAGAAAGGAGAGTAGAGAGTAGAAGATATAGTATCAAGATGGTTCTATAAATACTTAAGAGTGTTTGGAAAGAAGGAATTGGAGAGAATACCAACCCAGAAGTCATGGGATTATGCTATTGACCTAAGAAAATACTTCATACCAAGGAAAGAAAAGATCTATCCCCTATTCAAGACCAAATGAGAGGAGGTGCAAAAATTTTTGAGTGATCAACTTTGAAAGACATATATTCAACTTTGAAAATCCCTACAGACTTCTCCTGTATTTTTTGTGGCAAAGAAGAATGGCAAAAGGAGGATGGTATAAGACTACCAATATATGAACAGTGGGACAATAAAAATAGCTATCCACCTCCATTAATCTTGGATTTGATCAATACAGTAGGAAGTAAGAAAGTGTTGACAAAATGCCTATGGGATCATCCAAACCCACTGTGATATTTTTTGGGTTGACCAATTCACTGGCTATGTTTCAAGCTATAATAAACAATATTATGAGAGATCTGATCAATATAGAGAAAGTAGTATTCTTCATAGATGATATATTGGTAGGAACAGATATGAAGGAAGGACATAATGAGGTAGTAGAGGAAGTGTTGAAGAAAACGGAGAAAAATTACTTGTATATGAAACTAGAGAAATATGTGTGAAAATCTAGAAGGGTTAATTTTCTGGGGGTGGAGTTAGAACCAGAGGGAGTAAGAATGAAAAAAGAAAAGGTCAAAGATATAATAGAATGGCTAGTACCATAATGTGTGAAAGATGTGCAAAAGTTCTCAGATCTAGCAAATTACTATAGGCACTTCATTAAAAACTTTGCTAAAGTGGCAAGACTACTGCACTGGTTGGTAAAAAAGAACCAGAAATGGAGTTGGGAGAAGGAACAGAAGAAAGCATTCAAAGAACTAAAATAGACCTTTATAATGGAACTAGTGTAGGTAAAACCTGACCTGTATAGAGAGCTAAGAGTAAAAGTGGACATATCAGATTACATAATAGGGATAATACTATCCATGAAATGTGAGGATAATAAGTGGAGACCAATTGTATTTATTTCTAAATTATTGAATGATACAGAAAAGAACTATAAGATTCATGATAAAGAAATGCTAGTAGTTATCTGATGTCTAGAGGCATAGAAACACTTTCTGGAAGAGGCAAAGGAAAAATTTGAGATCTGGACTAATTACAAAAATCTTGAGTACTTCATGAAGAACCAGAAGATAAACCAGAGACAAGCAAGATAGGTGTTATACCTGTCAAGGTTTGACTTCATGTTGAAACATGTTCCAGAAAAGAGTATGGAAAGAGCAAATAGGCTAAGCTGAAGACCAGATTGGGAAGTGGGAGTGGAAATGGATAATGAGGACAGAAAGCTAGTGAAGCCAGAGTAGTTCATGGTGAGAGCAGCAGAAAATGTAAAAGTACTAGTTGAAGGAGTCAACATTCTAGAAAAAATAAGAAAGTCAAAGATTAGGAATAGCAAGATGATAAAGGCAGTAGAGGAAATGAAAAGAGTAGGAGTGAAGGTATTGTGAGACAAAGAATGGAGAGAAGAAGAGAAACCATTACTAAAGAAAAGAAAGGTGTATGTGCCAAAAGATAAGGAGTTGAGAACAGAGATCATCCATCTATATCATGATACATCAGTAGCAGGATATGGGGAGCAATGAAAAATAGTAGAACTAGTAACATGGAACTTCTGGTAGCCTGGTATGATAAAGGAGGTAAAGTGGTACATGGAGGAATGCAATATCTGCTAAAGAAGTAAGAACTGTATCAAAAAGCCCACAGGAAAACTAAGACCAAATAAAGTACCAGAGAAACTGTGAACTCATATTTCTGTGGACTTTATCACAAAGCTGCCACTGGCTCAAGAATATGACATGATTCTGGTAGTATGTGGCTGATTCTCAAAAATGGTATACTTTATTGCCACAACAGAAAAGACATCTACAGAGGGCTTGGAAAGATTGTTTCAAGACCATGTCTAGAAGTTGCATAAATTGCCAGAAAGTAACATTTCCAACAAAGAACCACAATTTGCAGCAGGATTGATGAAGGAGCTGAACAGAATGTTAGGAATCAATACTAGGTTATTTACAGTCTTCCACTTGCAAACTAATAGACAGACAGAAAGGTTGAACTAGGAATTGGAACCACACCTAAGAATGTTCATTGACCATAGGCAGAAATTGTGGCCAGAGTGGCTGGGGTAAGCAGAGTTTGCAGACAATAACAAAGTACATTCAGTGACAAAGATACCCCTCTTCAAGGTAATGAGTGAGCAGGAGCCAAAAATGGGTTTTGAACTAAGGAAGAAGAGAAAGTTCAAAAAAGTAAAGGAGTTTACAAAGAGGATAAAGAAGATGTAGAAGAAGAAAAGGGTGGTACTATAAAAGGTGCAGAAGGAAATGAAAAGATATGTAGATAGGAAGCAGGAAGAGGTAGAGGAGTATTGAGCAGGGAACTTAGTGTTACTCAGTATAAAGAACCTGAAGTTTCAGATGAAGAGATGAAGGACAGAGAAATTCACAGAGAAATTTGTAGGCCTCTACAAGGTAAAAGAGGTAGTATTGTCAAATACAGTAGAGTTAAAATTGCTAGCAACAGTAATAATACACCTGGTAATCAATATGAGCAGAGTAAGAAGATATCAAGAGTAAGTAGAAGATTAGAAAAAAACTCTGCTGATATTAGTGATTATAAAAGAGAAAGAAGAATATGATGGAGAAAGAATATTAAACAAAAGAATGGTGAAGGAAAAGGAAAAGTATCTGGTACAATAGAAGAGGTATATAGTAGAGGCAGATATATGAGAGGAGAAAGAAAATCTAGAAAATATGATAGACTTAGTAGAGAAATTCAAGTAAGAGTATGATCAAGAGGTGAGAAGAGAGAAGATAATAAAAAAACATGCAGGATTATATGAATAGGAAGATGGATCATTTGAGGAGAAATATCTAAAAAAACTAGAAATGAGCTGGAGGAAATTGAAAACAAAGAAAATTCTCTGAAGAAGAATTCTTAAGAGAAAGGTACTGTCATGGACTTATATTAGTAAATTTTTAGTTTCTATATTTTTAGTATAAAACTAGCAATTGTGCCTTAAATCTATTTTTAGCACATATATAATTAGATAATTACATAAGGTAGTCATATAGAGATAGAATATTCTAGAATATTTTATAGATAGTAGATAGAGTTAGAGTTAGTATAGTACAGACTATGTACAAAAGATATAAGTAACTATTCAATTCAATGAGAACTTTATTGAGTTTTTTTTTGTTCTTATTCTCATAGCCTTTTAAGATAGTTTATTAAACTCTGGTGGTGCAATTGCTAACAAAGTTTTCAATAGGTATTACTTTGATTCCTTCCTCATAGTAATAGAATATTACAATTACAAGATCTTCGAGTAGGTCAAGTAAAAGAATCTTGTATTAGGGTTGAACACTAGAAAACTTGATGGAGAACCCTGTACAGAACTGTCTTCCTTATATACTAAAACTTCATGGTCCATGCTAACTACTTTTAGCCTACCCTAAACAGCTATGTGCTTGTCTTAAGATTAATATGTATTAAACATACTGTATAACATCATCTTTCCAGAACCTTCTATGCTCTTCCATGTGACTGTGACTGATGTGTGACAGTTTGTAACAGTGTGATAGTGATGTCACATTAATCCTAACCCTAAGTCTCCAAAAATAAAAATAAAATAAAATAAAATAAAAATGAGAAAAGAAAAGAAAATAGTTAGAGTTTACTATCTTGAACTCTGACATGGAAGATTCTAAAAGTAAATATTTACTAACTTCAAATTCCTCAGACTTCTTTACCAAAGCTGGTGATTACTTATATATAATAAGAATACTCTCTAACTTTGAGATATTGGATCTTTAAGCCACTATTATGACCTGTCAGTGTTTTTCTTTGGTCTTTAGACAAGCTCAAGCAGTTACAAGAAATGCCTCACAACTCCTGCTGTATATTTGGGACTTTAAGTTTATATTTGCTAAAGAGAACTTCAATACTCTTTCCAACTACTACTGTTAGAATTATACTATTGAACTAGTATCTTATAGAGCTCAAACTCTTCAAGATCTATCCATTGTTGCTAGTAAAGCAGTCCAAGCTCAATACCTTTCTTGCTAAAAGTTTCTACACTAGTCATATGTGTCCTTTCAAATCTCCAATGGCTATGCTAGTGTTTTTCATCAAAAAAAAAGATGTTAGAGTAATGAATATTGGACTTTGTTTTATTTTTATTT
>Ga0157363_1007362_pt1 | contig 10425 bp, 4 predicted proteins | sample AttsexASBM1_FD_111477 | JGI IMG/M metagenome (GOLD analysis project Ga0157363, IMG submission 111477) | Fungus gardens microbial communities from leaf cutter ant in Ribeirão Preto, State of São Paulo, Brazil - Atta sexdens ASBM1 | ecosystem: Host-associated > Fungi > Mycelium > Unclassified ...
GTGTTCGATTCCAACTGCGCCTGCATGTCGACACCTTTTACTACTATTAGGACGACCTTTGGGCGACTTTGCACATAAAGTAAGAAGGGAAACGGACGCACATTTTGAAATTCGACAAAACTGCATTTCAACGTGCATTTCGCGTTACATAATTCACGGTGAAATGCCAACATCCACAGAATCTTGCCTACGTGCGAAAGCTGAATTACCCGCAGAAAGACGCCGCAGACCGCGGAACGTGAGCGCGTGTGCGCGTGGAATCTCATTAACGCGGCCCTCACGAGTGAGGCGAGTGCGAGCGAGAGCGAGAAGCGTAAAAGCGCAATGTACACCGACACGCACGATACGCGTGGCGTGACAGTGCACGTTCGCAGCGTGACCCCGTGCACGCACCTGCCTGACCCCAGGACCACGTGCACACAATCAACACGGAGATGCAACGTGTCGGAGTAAGCGTGTGCAATATGCACTGCCCACGCGCCTCTACGCAACGCTTATGCAATTCTCGGAACTATCCTCGCATGAGTAAAGGACGTTGTTCTGTGGCTTTGAATAAAGTGGCCGTAAACGAAAACGCGTGAAGTCACCTTTCGAATTGCTTGCTAGGGAATGTCACTTGGTTGCCTCATAGATATACACATTAGCGCCAAAGCTAATAAAAAGTAAATACATGGGAAAAAAAAACGTTGTGTTAATAGCATTAGCCAATAGCATTCTGATTGAAAATATTGATCTTGTTAATATTCATTGACGGTATTAATAAAACAAGTACGTCACATTTTTGTTTTAATAAAATGTTATTTGTTTCATATTATATAATACTGTTATTGAATAAATAAGATTATTTTCAATTTTCAATTTTAGACTACTGTTGGGAAGCAAATAACATTTTATTAAAACAAAAACGTAGTATACTTGTTTCATTAATATCGTCATTGAATATTAACAACATCAATATTTTCAAATTATTATTACATCATTTTTTCATGTACATACATAAAAATTCTACATTTAACTATATTTTAAATTGTTGTCTTCACTTTTTTTTTAATGGTGTCATAAAGATAAAAAGATTAAAAGATTTATTCTTAAAAAGCTCACATAAAATGTGGATCGTAAAATAAAATACTTCAATTGAAATAAGTAAAATAAAATTTTACTAATGTCCATTTATATAGTATATATATCATAATTACACTGCATATATCAATAATAAATAAATATAAGATAGATGTTAGTTTATTTCAAGTCAATTAATATGAAAATTAGTTGATGAAAATATACATTTTGCCATTGTAAGACATTATGTTCAGTAGCGAATCGCTGGAAATAAATTGTTCCTTTGCGTATACAACATATAATGAAACGAGCTGTTCATTCATCTGTTCGACGTTGCGCTACTCGAGTTTCATTGCCACCTTAATATTTCCGCATTTTTTCTGTAAACCGATACTGTGTATACAAACCTGTGATGTGTTTCTCTTTTTTATAGCCGTAAAACTGATTATAAAGCTGCGTGCAAAAATTGTAACAAATAGATTTTGAAAATTCATTTTCGAAACTTTACAGTAGAATATTTTCAATTTCAGAAAAAATGTAGCATTTTACTATTGCGTTAGACAGAAATAATTTCTCGTGTTATGACTGGGATAATATAAATGTAATATTAATACTCGAGAAATGATAAAAATTCAGAAATGCTGTTAATACTACGAAACGCAGCGTTTTACGATAATTAAAATTTTACGGAGCATGTTTGCTCCGTGCAATGTAAACGACTCCTTCTCATGCATCAACCGTCATCTCTTGGTACGCCAAGCGATTATTAATTTTTCCTTTGTAATTAAAGGGAGAGGCATCCACGGATTAGGAAATCTTAATTAAAATTTTATGGAGAATAATTTTCACTTACAGAGCTGCACGTGACATGCTTACAAATATGCGAGTGGAGAATCCCTCTCGCTATAAAATATTAAGGATTTTTAGTGTATATATATATATATATATATATTATTTATTAAACAATTTTCTATTACGCTAAAAAAGTGGAATAATTATAAAAAGATAAACATGAAAATTCTAAAGTATATAGGAATTCGCATTGTAAACTTTTAATTGATGCTATCTACTTAAACCTGAGTTTACAAGTCGTATTTTCGATAAGTCCTGTTATGTGGTACGTTATCGTATATTCGTTTTACTAACATAATACATATTTATATGATTTATTTATCAAAATTAATAACACATTCTTTCGTCTGCTTTTTGTAACAAAAAGACACTCTTTTCTTCTTTGATTAATTTGATAATCATTTATCTCCATTAAAATTTAATAAATTTTACTATTAAACATGCTACATCATCAATAAACATAAAAACATATAGGTACGATTCACCACATAACAGGACTTATCGAAAATACGACTTGTAAACTCAGGTTTAAGTAGATAGCAATTAAAAGTTTACAATGCGAATTCCTATATACTTTAGAATTTTTCATGTTTATCTTTTCATTAGTATAATTTATTAAAGCATAGATCTCTTTCTCGTTCATCCGCAAGACTATTAGAAATCCATGAGGGGTTTATGGAACCCTAAAATATGCAACCCGACTAACATGTGAGCATTTCACAACACTATTTCCTTTGCGCTTTGTTCAAGTAAAATTGTTAATAATATATTTGTCTGTAATAAATATTATTTTCAAATTTTCATTAAAACTTTTATTGTATTTGTACAATTAATTAAAAAAAAAAGATTGAAGAATATAGATCATACAAGATATAATTTAATGCGATTGAATATATTTAATGCAATTTAAAATTATTAAAAATAATTTTTACTTAAGTTTTCATTAAAGATATTTTATATTTCGTTGAACATTTTTAAGTTGAATGTATTAGAAAACAATATTAAGTTCTAATAGTCTTTTTTCATACTTCTTTTCCAATTTGCTATGTCTTTTAATCAACTATAGCAATCTCGGTATTGAATGTTCATATCAACACACTATGGTGCCGTATTTTTTATTTCCAAACGTTTCACCTGTGGTGCGCCGACCTGTTGACCCCCCACGTCAACCACATCGAGCAGGCTCGCGGACGAGTCCGGGATCACGAAAATAAGAGGAAGCATGATTTATAATGGTGTAATGGGAGCACAAGATGATACGGCTGTTATTGTTGCCAGGGGGCATTATTGCGGGAGACTGACCTCGACATTGCTCTAGGCAAACCGGTAAAAGAAACCGACAGTGCAAAATCGAATAAGAATCTAGCCTTCTATTACTATAAATAGTATAAATATATCATAAAATAATATTACGTGGAAGATATTATATAACTCATACATACTCAATGCAAGAAGAATATCTTTAGTTACCTTTCGCAGTAAACTTGATTAAAAACTTTCATGAATCTTAATTATAATATAACAATAAATGTATAAAAAAGGTGGAAAGATATAAATTTTCATATAACACGAAAGCAGTTATGACAACTATGTAACTAGAATAACTGAAACTTTCACAAGGTATGACGTCTTGCTATTTTTTGGCTTTATCGGAAATGCCGAGCTATAAATACATTTTATAGCATTTTGTAATGATGTTACTTATAATCGATAATGGCCGGAAATTTTCCGATTGATCGATTTAATATATTGATGTGGTCGATTACGAACTGCAATTGAAAAACGGAACAATAATTTTCGCATTTCCTTTATATCGCGTAATGTAGCGATCTTTGACGAACTTGAAGCAGTCTGTTATTATTACGATAATTATGGCATATACAATTAAGCACAATCTGTATGATTATCATCAGCATTATTATCATCGACAGCATCATTCGTACCACACTCCAAGAGAAATTGTATTGTATTTAAAGACTGGACAACATAAGCTATAATTTACAGCATAATTCAGAAAATGATTGTTTTCGATGATTGAAATATTTTTGGACATACTCATTGTGTTTAATACATTAATCACAGATAATTCTGGGATTAATTTAGTTTGAGCTTTGCCTGCTTCCGAATGTAACGAGTATCATTGAAAATCAATTTCGAGATAGGCAATGCCCGCCCTCTTATTTTCTCCAAAATATATTGTATATTGTGATCTATCTTTATTTAACGTTGTTCAAGTGTACCTTTTTTCGCGCAAGTTGTCTTTTTTCTTCGTCGTTAAAGTTCTTCATAATTTGCGAATATTATTTCGTTCTCGTGCTCTTAAATACATCTGGTCGTGTTCAACGGTACCGCCACGAATTTGTTTTGCGTCCGACAAGCCAATTAGGAGTTCTGGTAGAGATATACTACTGAAGGCTAATTAGGGGGCCTGCCAGGATGTATATACCTATCAACGTGAAATATGCCATCTCTTAGTAAGTACGATCCTGCGAGGATCCACCAACATTACACGGCGCTGCCCGATTCACGGAAGTCGAGCGCGATTCAATTCGATTATAATGATCGGTTTCGTACAAAATGGGTGAGATCTGACTCATGCTATTACTGCTCGTTATGAGCAATACTGACTCAATGAGTTCAATCGACAGTACTTGAACGTATACTTTCATCTGAAAATTATCCAGGATTATCGAAATTTTCAGAGATGCTCTTTCATATTTTATTATATACAAAATGATTATTTTCTTTTTTATTTCGTCGAAAACTTTAAAAAGTATTTTTGTTTTGTCAATGTATCGAGGCGGAGCTGAGGTAATTGAAGTTGAGATTTTTGAAATAACATTATTGGCTCTAGAAAGCAGCTGCGTCTCGAGAAGTAGGCAGCGATGCATGAAACGTCGAAAGGTTCGCGGGGACCCATAAGTTTGCAATTTTCATTTTTCTTTCGTTACAATCTATGATCTGAAGTTTTCTTTCGAGATCAGTGCATCACGACACAACCCGCGTTCCTTTTCCGCTATATTGAGCAATGTTCCGCCTCGAGACAGCCACTCCAATCGCTATTCAACTATTTCATAAATAGCCATTATTGTTCCGTTTACTATGGCGACCAACTCTTCAGAAGAGTAAAGTTCGACGATCATATTTTCCGGATAGATTTTACCAATCAAAAAATATGTCCTTTGCTTGTCACATGTCATACCTGTTTCATATTTTAAATTTCCGTCTGTCCCAAAGAAACGTAACGAATCAACCTTTTAAAGGATCGAAACGAATAAGATTCACAGCTGAAGGACGATTGGATATGGAGAAGAAAATATTATATTCACGGTTCATACACACTTTCACTTCTTAATATAGTAGGGTAAAGTCCATTAAGTTTGTAAGATCTTTATGGTACTACCTGTATCATCAATATATTATGTGTAGATGTTTTATTTCCATTCTATTATTAATCGGCAAATTAAACAGGCGGATACCAAAGCAATCGACTAAAGCAATAGAAATCACGCAATTACAATGAGGAAATAACCTTTAAACCATATTTCTGAAGACATAAATCTACGCATTAAAAAGTAAAAACCATTCAAATGAGAGAAGTACAAAACCGTAACATCATGCACATTCTGTGCGCCTCGTCAGCAACAACATAAACTTATAGAAATACAAAGTTTTTAATTTCTGATGTGACTAATTCATTATTTCATCTTGAATTTATCGTCCATTGTATATTAGCTACAATGAGCAAAACGTTTTGATTAAAACCTACAAAACATATCAATAAGAATATTTTAGTAAAACCAAACCAAATTTTGGCAAAATCAAACAGAATTATAATCATAAATTCTGATCTCATCAAAATATTATTCTTGTTGGAACATTTCGTAGGTTTAATAAAAAAAAATATTGTATTTCACAGATTATTATTAAATACAATTAAACAAATATTTCTTTTGCACAAAGTTAAGTGCGAGCGAATCGGAATAAATCAAAGCGAAACACACCATCCGTTTGAAGGGCATTTTCGCCCCATGTGCCCATTTATATCGTCTGTAGGCGCCGTGGAATGCGGCGTATCCATCCCCCCAGTCCCGATTATTTTCGAGCTTACGAGAAAATTACACATTCCTCCCACCCCGTCGCGAAGACACGCACGCCAGGATGTTCTCTCTTTCTTTCTCATAGTCGTTGGAGGACGGCACGATAGAGTACGTGATCACCGGCAGCCTCCATGGCAGCAGACATTGCCCAAGGGTCGGAGGTCGTCCCGCCTCGGCTTACCGGGCAAGCTGCAAGTAATTGCAGTCGATTGCAATCCCGGGAAACCGCATCCTGTTCTCTCGATTCTCAGCAGACGAAAAATTCGACGCTCCGCGTGAATGGACGCGATGTAGGTACATGCACACGATACGCCGATTGCTTCGCGGCAGGATGAGAAAGTCGAATGGGATCCATCGGCAGCCGTCGCTGGAACAGGTCTAAAAGCGGATTATCGTGTTCCACGTTATACGGATTATATAAGGCGCGCGCATTCGATTTGCGAATATATGTTAAGAAGCTAGGTGATTACGCGAATTATGCTCCACTGCTATTATACCTCAATTGCTTTATTGTCATTATAATACGCGATGTTCGATCAGTGTAAACCTTGAAGCTGCAAAAATTTTTTTCTAATCTTTTAAATAATCTCTAAACATATATAATATACCTAATATTTTTAAATTGGTAAAATAATAGTAAGCTTAAATTAAATCATACAATCAATATACACATATATATATATATATATAATCATCCGTGTTTGAAAATTTGTTTTTGTGTAAAATGTAATTAATATTAATGTAATTAATATAATATAAAGAGGACCTAATAAAGATAGAAACATTTGTTCTATATAAGATTTGTTAATAATAACACAAACACATAGCTTTAGCTCATAACTGTGTATATGTACGAGTATATTAATACATATAATATTTATGTAAAGTAAATATATTATGCTATATTACGATAATTATATTGATGTATATTCTTCCTGTTTTATTCATTGCTGTTATATACACTTCTTTTATCTTATTGCATTTAATAAAGTCATTATTGTTACTATTATTCTCTTATCATCATCATCATTATTATTATTATGAAATAACGAATATTATGCATTCAAGATCGACACCAGGCTTCCTCCTTTAAGCGCATGTCGTTAAACAAAAACAGACAATCCGGGCCCTTCGATACTTATCCTCTAAAAATTGATTGGATAATGAAAAATAATGTATGCAAAACCTTGTTCTCCTTGTGAAAGAATATTCTGTAGTAAACCATCTGAAGATAAAGCATCGGTCAAGATACCAAGCTCACGAATATCCGTCGCTAAGTACGAGCCTATCAGCGATTCATCGTGCTTGAGAAATTGAAATGCGCGTATAATTTCCAATAACTACCGGCGGCGCGAACTCGTCACAATGATGCCCGCTAAATAACGAGCTCTCGATAAGCTCGCTCGATTGATCGGCCGCTGTAATCAAGTAATTCGCACGATGCGAAGAATCGCTCGAAGGAATGGCGAGCAGTACCCGCTGTGCGAATACGTGAATCCCCCGATGCGACTTAATCGACCCCCTAATGATATCTCCCCTCTCGCAGTCTCCGATATCCGGCAATGTGTATATTCTTGGAGTAAGTAATAATAATTATCGATCATTTCCGTGCCGACGGCTCCAATGTTCCGAGGAGGTCAGAAGTTAATACAAAACCAACGTCAATTCAACCATGCCGCGCCGCGCCGCGCCTCCTTAATGGCGATTTCCGATGAAGCGATGAAGCAACATGCGTCATTTTGCATATATCATCCAATTATATTATTATCGTTGGATATCGCATGATATTATACTTCTTTAAATTTGTCAAGAAATAACAAAAGTTATTTCTTGAAGCGGCGATGCATCAAAACGTAAAAATTGAAAATGCTTCGTATCGGATGACTCAACGAAAAAATGTTTCCAAAATATCAACGTACTTACTAAGCTGTTTTCGATTCTAGAGATTAGTTCCAGAGGATCTTGGATTTCACGCGTCACTTCTTTGATGTGTCAGAAAAGTCGACGATGACAATAGAAATATCTGCAAACGATGTCGCGCATTGTGATGTCCGAGGGCTCGAACTTCAAGAATACACCAAAATCTGATTTTCGAAACGCGTGATGACACTCGCATAAAGCTTTATTAATGACCGGACATCTGTCGCGTTAGTCGGCAAAAATAAATGACCTCTCATAATGTCTACTAGTAATATCAGGATTGAAGTAAATGATGTACACCCACAAAAATTCGAGATTTATCAAAGAGAGAAAATCACCTGTATCATTTTAAAAGTTTGAAAAGCAGTACTTTTAATCATATCAAATAAGATTTTATTATAGCATGTTAACATAATTCTCGATATTCAAGAATACGATATTCAAGAATACGATTACGCATGATTAAATTGCGTACATTTACATACACAATTAAGCCTTAATTAATGGTGAAATAATACATTTCTTATGTAGACCAGGCTTTCATCGAACCGAACTTAAAAAGCAAAATTTGCTTTCTTCGATATATATCGTCCATCAGCTGCAGCTTATCAGAAATTTAAAGTCGCGCGAGAAACTCGTATAATTTGTATTCCAATTAAGAATCATCTTACATATATCGCCGACGATCTTTAATCGCGGTGTTCGTATTCGGAAAGGCCTCTCGAACGAATAATAATTAAGTGGCGACGCTCAATTTCGAACGGTTAATTCAACAATGTTCCGCAATGAGCACGAGGAAAACAGTTATTTTTAACAACGGCACTGATAAACCGCCACGAGTTATAACGCGCGTGAAAATTGGTCAATCGCGATTGATATGCAAATCGCTCGCATCATTAGCACTCTGAACGTGCGTTGTCAAAGAGAGAGGCACCGAGGAGGTGTGACCACTACAGGAAGAAGAATTCAAAGGGTGCCATGTGCATTCAGTGGCGACAACGATGACGACGACGACGACGATGAAGAGGAGGAGAAGGCCGCACAACCGGTGGTCATCCGTCATTAAGATGAAAAATTATGCTCTCCTACGATTGTCCTCGTCGTCCACCGTCTCTGTCATGGATCGAAACGGTTGCATCTGCGCCATGGTCAGCTGCGGGTCAGACCAATTAGACTCTCTCGTGAGAAAGTGTCGGGGAAAGAGTAAGCGAAATGGAACTCCTTCAGTACAACGGATGTATAAATAACTCGTGACTGTAAATTCCAAGTACTGGGATTGGGTTGGGACCCGACATACTTTCACAATTTCGATTTATGTGCCAGTCCAAGTGACTTATAAAAGATGCATAAAACAAGTATTGTTCCTTTTTCCTTTTTTTTTAATTTTATTCGCTCAAGTATATCGGGTACGAAGTATATTGCGCTCAAAAGAATAAAACAGGCAATTTCAAATAATCCTCATTTAATCTTTAAAGCTGTCAATTCCTTCACGGCATGATGTATTCTTGGCTGTACTCTCGCTGAAGCACTACTTTAAAAAGTATCTAATTACAAAGTCAAGTGTCATCTTTGCACGACGTGACTGGTTCCGACATAGCAACGTGAACGAATAAACGAACAAGACATCAGAGAATTTACGTAACTTCGTTTTCGTCAGAACAGATAAGAGATGGGAGTGGCAGGAAATAATCCTCGGTGAAGTTACCTTCGCGAGAGCTTGCCATTATCACGAGCTCGTTCTAGATCGCGGGATTCCAGCTGGCTAGAGCGTAATTATCGCTCCGCTTTTGCAAGGTATGCAACCGCACGGCTTCATCCCGGATCCAGCGAGATAGCCGGCGCGCAGCGGGAATAATGAACGCACTTCTGGTATTTAACGTGAGGGATGGCGTACGTCAACTTGATAAATAAACCCAGTTTCCAACCGTATTTTATCGCGCGCCAAAAGCGGAGGACGTTCGTGGAGGCGAAAATACAGGTGGTCGCGACTACAAGTATTATTCGTACCATACCGGCACCTGAGCTAGAGCTCCCGCAGGAATAATTAAAGATATTCATTTCTACGTTACGAAAAATTGCGTTACGATTAACTGCTTTTCGTTCACATCAGTAACAAGAAACGAAAAAACGAATCCGGTGAATCAATGTTCAAGTCGAATGAAGAAATGGAAAGAATGATTTTGCTAAAATATTTAAGAATTTAGCTAAAAATTTAAAAATAGTTGTCTAAAGAAATTCTTGTAAAAAGATTATTACATTATTATATTATTAATAAAATTATTACATAAGATTATATTCTTATTCGACTAATTATATATTATTCCACGGAAAGAACGATTTTGCTAAAGTATTAAAAATTTTAATTTTAGTTACAGATCTGAAAATAATTTTGTTGGACCATCAAGATAATTACATAGAAAATTCAAGCATGACGAGCAATACTGTAAAAAGTTTTAATATTCTAGCAATCTAGTGGATGTTAAAATTTTTTAAA
>Ga0157363_1007363_pt1 | contig 10425 bp, 4 predicted proteins | sample AttsexASBM1_FD_111477 | JGI IMG/M metagenome (GOLD analysis project Ga0157363, IMG submission 111477) | Fungus gardens microbial communities from leaf cutter ant in Ribeirão Preto, State of São Paulo, Brazil - Atta sexdens ASBM1 | ecosystem: Host-associated > Fungi > Mycelium > Unclassified ...
ATATATATGTTTATATATATATGTTTATATATATTTTTTGTGTGTGTGTGTGTGTGTGTGTGTGTGTGTGTGTGTGTGTGTGTGTGTGTGTGTGTAAATTAAAATATTAATAATTAATCATTGTAAAAACACAAATGTAGATTTTATCTAAAATATTCTAAAATATTGGGATTACGAATGTAGATTAGATCTAAAATACTAAAACAGTTTTGAAATGTGATAGATAAATGTGATAGATTTGATAGAATTGTTTTCAAGAAAATTTACAAAAGTGTTTATGTACTTAGATATCATATGCAATCATTTCACAGTTCGCAATGTATGTCATGATTTAAATTATCACTATTCCTTTGATAAATTCTTTCGTATCCGCGTTTTTCAACTGATAATGAATCTGAATGATATTTTAAATATTATTGTATTACTTTTTACAGAGGTGTTGCACCATATGACATCGCTCTTCTGAAACTTAAAACTCCTCTCATTTTTAATAAGTGGGTATCCGCTGTCAAATTACCTGAACAAGACGAGGTACAAGTTGGAAATGCTGTACTATCTGGATGGGGCTCCGTCTCCAAGACATTCCAACGTTCTCCAAAAAGTTACTGTTCCATTATTGGACAGTAAATCTTGTCAAGATGAGTTCTCGAAAAATCGTACAAAAGTCAAAGCACCGCAACTTTACGATTCACAAATTTGCACTGCCGCTATTGATGAAGTATCCGCTTGTTTTGTAAATAAAATTTAAACTTTTTATATTTTTTTTTATTTTTGCAATTAATTAAATACGTAAACGTAGTACTATGATTATAATTGTGTGATTACAAAAAGAATACTCATTCTCGATTTTATCGTTTTTCTAAATTTCTTAGAGCAAAGTCTCATTCCAAAAGGATTAGTCTTGAATAAGAATGGCAGATTTTTCTTTTTCTTTTTTGGAATTAGATTTATTCCAAAGGAAAGAATTTCTTTTTTTTTAAGTAAATTTCATTGTAAAAGTGTAAAATCTCACTTCAAAAAAAGAGTGAAAATCTGTCCCTCTTATTCAAAAGTGCACTGAAAAAAAAATATATCCTAAATTTTAATAAATATTTATTTGAATAGTAAATATTTATTAAATATATATTAAATATTTATTAAATATAAAAATATACTTATTTGGTACAAAAAATATTAATTTGATTTAATAATCACTTCTTTTTATTAAGTAAATATTTATTTAAATTTAAGTTATTTTTTTCTATGTGTAAATTTTTCGCTGTTTTTCAATAGTGGCAGTATTTTAACTTTTTCGAAGAGAGATTACTTTAAGAAATTTAGAGAATATTATTATCTAATATTAATCGTTAATATTATCCATTAATCAGTTATTTTGTTAATCTATTTCAAAACGGCATTAGATTTTAATTTTAATTCGTCTAAAAGTATTATAAAGTTATGTTATAATGTATAGTGTATAATATGCATATATTATAGAGATATAATTATCATTATTACATGTCTAAATTTGTTATTAGTATTACAACAAAGAGAATTAGATAATTAAATACAAAACATTCTTTTCGTACAATATTTTTAATAATTAAATTTTAATAATTAATACTTTTCATATTTCAGGGTGACTCTGGCGGTCCATTGGTCCAATTTGAAAACAACGTTCCTATTCTAGTTGGAATCACTTCATGGGGAACCTACCCGTGCGGTACCAGTCACAGACCTTCGGTCTACACTCGCGTAGCTTCTTACATTATTTGGATTAAAACAATAATGGATTGTTAGTAATAATTAACATTCAAAATATTATTAATACATAATCTCCTTAATCAACTTCCGTCATTTTTTACTAATTAATGTACCTATATTTATCAATATTATTCGGACATAATCTATATTTTATTAAAATATTAAGAGTATTAATTTATAAATTAAAGAAAAGATTTCTAATAAATAAAATTAGCCAAATAATATTAAGGGCAATAATGTTACATTTTATAATGCTAAAAAAATTATTATAAATAAATTGTATAATTTATAAATTCTTCATATCTTCCGATCCGATATTTAATCCTATATAATGTAAAAAATATATATAATGTATATATAATGTAAAAAAAAGAAATAAAAAACCGAATAGTAACAATCTAGCTTTTTGTTTATAATTATTATGTACTAAAAATTTCAATAAATCCAAGCTAAAAAAAATTTATTGCATTATTTTATTATTTTAGCCTATATCATAATTTTATGTAAGTATACAATACAATTTAAAAAATTTAATTCTATAATTTTAGTTTTTAATTCAAAGTTTCTTAAATAGATGAAATAAAATAAATTTTTATTAATGTTGTAAATTACATTGTACAGTGAATTTAATGATTAAGTAGGATATATTCGTAAATCAGATATTACTAAAGACTTTTTAAAGATTACTAAACTTAATATTAGAGAAAGGAACAATTATAATATGGATATTATATAATATGGATATTTATTTATCTCCTCTTTTAATAAATATAATTATAACATTAATACATTATCAAAAATATCAAATATTTCAATAATCTTTCAAATAATGGAATAACACTAAAATAAATACCTAATACTAAAATAAATAACACTCAAATAAATAAAATGACATTCAAAAATGAAAATTATTATAGATTAATAATAAAGTAAAAATAAATCATGACAAAATATTTTTATTCCTGTAAAGCAATAAGAAATTTCTGACATGATTAAAATTATTCGATCAACTCTTGCAAATATAACTATTTTTAATGTTAATTAAAAATTCATGTTGAAAAATACTTTTCATATAGAATCTAAAACAAGCAAAAGATAAAAAGTACAAAATATATATAGAATGTTGCAAAATTCTAAAGAATTATAAAGAAAAGATGGAATAAATATAATGTAGATAGTTTTTATTCTACATTATGCTTAATAAAAAAAATTAACCGTGAGTATCATCATATAAAACGTATAATTTCATAGTATTGATTTCATCAGATGCGCTGTCTTTTCTGCGTTAACAATGAGAATATTATCTTCGATATTAAGAAATAATTTGATATAGGATAATAATTTTCTTTATATTCTTATTCTATTATTAATCACTTATCATAAAGCTTTTTATCATGATATTCATTTTTCCAAAGAACTTTTATATCGTTTCATTTAAATATTAATATGTTAACTTAACTTAAAGAGAGATGTTAACTTAAATATATATTCTTGTTTTAGAGTTAATTAATTTAATTAATATTTGAGTTAAATAAAATTACTTACTACTGTATTATTTGTGATATATGATTTAGTAGTTCTACTCACAGTACGGAGTAGTTCATTGAAAACGAACAAAAGAAAGAAATAAATAAATATTTTGCACAAAGATATTTTAGTCTTTTATGTACATATCCCCTCCATAATTACAATGTTTTTATTCTTTATCTAAATTATTTTTATTTGGATACGTTAGAATATAAAACAGACAATCTTGACAGATAAATAAGTAAATAAATAAATCCATTCGATATATCATACTAAATTATTGATTTTCCGCATTCTTTTTATACCTTTAATGATTAATCATAATCAGATAGCAGTAATACAAGTTTATCTACTGAATGATTTATCATAATTAGATTTGCAGCTTAATTAATTGAAGAATGTTTTATTGTTACTACATAAATAAATGTTAGCATATTAAGATTGCGACAATAACGAGACAAATAATAAAATAGAAGAAAGATTAATTGTGTTAATATTTTTCATTATTGTTACATTTGTTAAGTCTTGTTGAATTTAATTTATTTTTAAGTTATAATCAAAATAATAAAAATATGTTTTATTAATTGATTTTTATACATGCATGTCTTAGTATTTTATTATTTTATTTATATAGTTATTTTTATTTGATTTACTAATGGACGCTTTTTTTCTGATAAAATCTGATTATGTTAAGTAAATATATAAATTAAATATAAAGTGTAATTAAATAATATGTAATGTATAAGATTAGTTGTATCGTTTGTTTAAATTAGTTGCATCAATCGCGTCATTCAATTCAATATTTATATCAATTATATACACAAAGAAGATCACGTAAGCAATAAAATCCTTCTTATCGTAAACGTATTATAATTTTCTGTAGATTATGATAAATTATAATCTCATCTTTATTGATAACATGCTATTAAACTCAATGAAATGAGTATAAAATGCAGTCAATTTTATGGATTAACATCATACAGCAAAATGTTTCCCAAAGCAATCGTGTTCTTTGCTCTTCTAATAGTGGTGATCGCTGGTAAGTCAATTTTCTCGATTTATTTGATACATAGAACGTTTTATAACATAACTCCAGGAATAAATTCAGAACATGGAAATAACATAAAAAGTTTATTTATTTATCTGATCTCATTTCTAAGTTACAGAAATTTTCATGTTTTATTAATTCTCGTTATAAAAATTGAGCTAGCATAGTATTTTCATATTTTTGTCGTATTAATATAATCAATAAGATGCAAAGATGCGAAAAGTGTGAAAATGCTAGTCTAGCTCAGTTTGTAATGAGAATAGAAGAGCTTACTAAATTGTTGAAAGGCTATTTCACATTTTGTAAAAACGGAGTATATATATGAACCCTGAAATTGAAGAAAAAAGAGAAAATATCAATATCACTTTAACATTAGAATTCATTTATGCTGCATTTATAAAATACGCACTAGCTTGTGACAACAAGTGCTTCAATGCTAACAAAATACAAAAAAATGTATATATAACTTAAAAACAAGATCTGATAGAACTAATTTTATTGTTTATGAATTTCTTAAGATAATTTTTATGACTCAAATTCACATTTGAAGTCATGCCTACATGATACAAAACATTTTGTATGTGTATATAAAATTTATATAGTTATTTAAGAAATAAGTACAAAACAATATATAAAAAATTTTTTTTATTAAATATTCTCAAATTAATTAAATAAATAATAATTGAATTACTCTATTGTTCCATAGATTATAAAGCAAACAGCAAAATTCAATTTTTAATATATCATTATAATTTCTTCTAACTTATTCCACAGAGAACTATTTTTAGCTTTATGTTTTATGTCAACTTTTATCGCAAATGTATTTCCTTAAATATTATTAATTCAAATTTAAGAGAGGCCCCGAATTGGTCTCCAGATGCCACCGATTTTGCCACGTTTTACTGGCCCGATTTCGGCACAAGTGGTTGGAGGTGAAGAAGCACCGAAAAGACATTACCCGTTCATAGTTTCCCTTCAAATGTTTGACTCTCATTTCTGCGCTGGATCCATTATAAACGAAAAATGGGTTGTAACAGCAGGACACTGTGTTAATACAGGTTCTTCTTTAAATTTTCTTCGCGTTAAGGCCGGTAAGCACAATATTAAAAAAAACGAAAGCACCGAACAGATAGTTCAAGTGGCGCAAGCTTACATACATAAAAACTATGAAAAGTAAGTAAAATGTTAAAGATCAATAAGTATGAATAATTTAATTAATTCCATCTCCGACAAAATTTGAGTTCTTTTGCAACACGAATGTGAATAATTATTTTTTTGCCTGCTGAATACGAATTCATTAACAAAATTTGGTTAACACGTTACAAATATTCCGAAGCATCAAAAAGGCAAAACATTACAACAATTATTTTGAAGATTTTCATGACGTTTGTAATATTGATTGTATTATCATGATTAGCACTTGATATTTACGATTAGAATGCTATATTTCAGATAAACGATGACCTATTAATTCAATCTTAAAATCTTTTACGTTATAATATTTCTATTGACTGTAGATTATTATTATCATTCCTCCACTAATACTATAATTTTTCGTTATTAATTTAAAAACAATGCATCTAAAAAATTTGTAATTAATAAGTATAAATACACACACACACACACACACACACACACACACACACACACACACACACATATTGCATTATATATGTATATATACTGTAACACATATTTTCTAATTTTTAGTGGTATTGGTCCATATGACATTGCTCTGCTTAAACTTGCGTCTCCATTAAAGTTAACGAAAGAAATACAAGCCATCGAATTACCACCGCCAGAAAGTGAACCAACTGGAGAGGCATGGCTTTGTGGATGGGGCTCCATTTCGACTGACCATTATCCAATAATGCCAGATAAACTTCAGCATGTTAAGATGGAGTACCTCGATCTCATTACTTGCCATGAAATCATTAAACGTTTAATAGGATATTCTCCCGTTCATGAAACTAATATCTGTACTGGGCCACTGTACGATCAAATCTCAGCATGCAGTGTAAGTGATATACAGATTAATTCAATAAATTTAGTATATGAACTTCAGTACTTTTGTCTTTGTTTATTAATGTAACAATTTAATATACATATATTGAATTTTTAATGCACTTTTAGGGAGACTCCGGTGGCCCTCTAATTTCACGTAATGGACAAAAACCGGTTCTTATTGGAATTGTATCTTGGGGTATTATTCCATGCGGTAGTGAAGGAGCGCCATCCGTATACACCAGAGTATCTAGTTTCAGTCAATGGATTGAGAAGAAAATTAGTAATTATTAATGTATTAATGATGACGATATTGACGATATATCAACGCTGAATAACGCATTATATATTATTAATTATTATATATTATGTATTTTATTTAACGTAAAATACAATAAATATACAGCATACATATATAATAATAACGTTTTATATTCCTTTTCTATTTAAAAATTAATTAACAGTAACTTGATTGACTGAACAAAACGCTTATAAAATATATTGCTGTTTATGTTTTTATGTTATTTAACATAATCACATTATCTTAAATATATACGTATATCTATTTTAATAACATTAATTTGTTCATCTACAATACATATTTTAATACACAAATCATATAGTTAAAAGTTAACATATACAAGGTGTTTTATTTTAAATGATACAGTCGATTAAATATGTTAAAAGAAAGGAATTTTCGGGAAAAAGTTTCAGACAACAATTGCATGATGTAAAAGAGAATAAATAATGGTAAAATCGATTTTAGGTAACAATAATACATCTTTATCTATTAATATATGATCCTATTATAATAGGACTTGTAGTTTAACTAATTAAAACTAGAAGAATGTTTCACCATTTATTACTTATATTTAATTATTAATTAGTTTATAATGATATATCAGTTTATTTAGAATCTGATTAAATAATATGAAAACAAATAACAAATAAAAAAATTAATTATATTTTTAATAATATTGTTTATTATCACTTTTTATTTAGCAATTATTTATAATTTTGTTCATATTTGTTATATTTAGTTATTTTAAACTTACATTAGAATAATTAAATTATGCTTTATCAGTTTTTATTAATTTTTTAACATTATTTATGTTTTATTTGGATATCTTTATTATTTTCAATGAATGATACTTTTGTGAAAAAAATTAATTAAGTTCAATGTCTAAATAAATTAAACATTAAGTATTAAATATGGATAAATATATCTACATTCTTTAGAAAAACTGTAAATTTATGCATTTTCAGTATACTTAATTTTTTATAACAGCCATTGTATGTAGCAGATTATTGTCATTGAAGTATATAATATATAGGATTTAACAGCATTGCATAAATTATTCATATAAATCATTTGTGTTGTACCTTACGATTTAATATTTATAACAATTAATACACATAAAAATACGAAGAAGTATCACGTGGAATAAAATTTTTGTTATCGTAAAAATATTGTGATCAATTCTTATAGATAATAATGGCTTATCATTACTGATATCGTACGAATGTGCTCGACGAAACGAGTATAAAATGCGATCTATTCGTAGGATTGTCAAACAGCAAGATGTATTCCAAAGCTATCGTATTCTTTGTTTTTCTAGTTATGGCGATCGCTGGTAAGTCAATTTTCTCGATATATATGTATACACATATATATATATATATATATATATATATATATATATATATATACAGATGGTGTTTCAGATCTAATGCAACACCTGGCAGATTTCCCAAATTATTTTGAGATTAAAATTCTAATACTAAAATGTCGAGGCTATATACTGACATTGCGGATAGGCTAGCACAACTAAAAATTTGCTGCTACAACCAAAAATTGCTGCAGCCATATAAAAATGCTATGCCATATTTTACTATTTAAATTGTTGCAGCAATCAATTTTTTTTTCAATGTATTGTCTAAAATTTGCGCATTTAGGTATAGTACAACATAAAGTATTAAATGTAAAAGCTAATAGTTACCTTTTGTTAATATCGATATAAATATAACGTATGCAAAAATAAAATTACTGATATTTCTAATCCTGGATTTATTAAAAAAATATTGAACTTACTAGACATTATGGTATTAAATTTTCATTTCAAAATAACTTTAGGAATCTACCATTAGCAGGTTGGTGCGTTAAATCTGAAACATTCTGAGTGTATAATTTATATTTAGGTAAGCTTACAAAATGATTACTAGAACATTGTATAAAAGAATTTTTTATTAAAAAATATTATAACTAAATTATTGTATTGTTACATGTTGCAAAGCAAATAACAAAATTTCTAATTATATTATTAAAAATCTTCTAATTTCATAAAGACTTTGATTTTATAAAGATAGCTATTATTAACTTCTTTCCCGTCGCGAATATTTTCTTAAACATTAATTTAAATTATAGAGAGACCTAAAATCGGTCTTCGGATGCCGCCTATTTTCTCACCTTTTACTCGCTCGATTTCGTCACAAGTAGTTGGAGGAGAAGAAGCAGAAATAGGAAGTTATCCGTTCATAGTTTCCCTCCAAATATTCTCCCAACACTTTTGCGCCGGATCCATCTTGAACGAAAAATGGATTATAACAGCAGGGCATTGTATTAAAAGCGTTCCTATTTTAAGCATTCTTCGCGTCAAGGCTGGAAAATACAATCTTCAACTTACAGAGAACACCGAACAGACAGTCAAAGTGGTGAAAGCTTACGTACATGAAAATTATGAACGGTAAGCAAAAATTGAAAGTAGTAAATACAAACAATTAATTCTTATATGAATGTCTTTCTGTTTAGTATAGAATCTATGTTCTATTTATAATTGATTTCTAATTGTATATAAAGGTAATCTAAAACATAATTTTGTATTAGTAATCAATAATTCTTTTTATAGAATGAATGCAATAATCGAAATAACGATTAGTCGCAGCATTGATATTAATATCGCGATTAGCATTTGATACTTGGAATTAGAAAATTATATTTTAAATAAGTAATGATATACAGATTATTTTTCGAGATTTGTTGCGTTATACACATATTTCTATTAATTTCTATTAATTTTACAGACTATTATTATTCTTCCACTACAATTTTTTTTTAGTATTACTACATTAATTTAAAACATATGTTTCTGCAAAAATGCATAATTAATTAGTATATAGAGTATAAATTAAGTTATAGAGGAGTATAAATTAGTTCGGTCCGTTTCCCTAAAGATAACTCCAGCTGTTGTGAATGGTTCATAGTGACAGCTGATTTTGGCAGTTTCAGAGAAATTAAACATGTTAATAATATTCAGTTTATATCGCTTTGAATTTCATACAAAAACCTTGATTTTTACTGGTTTGAACTGTCGAATTTTGTGTTAACCAAACAGTATTTGCGGGATTGATTTTCTGCTTTAATTGGAAGGAAAGTGCAGCTGAAGTCGCATCGAATGCTTGTCGAAGTTTATGGTAACACTGCTCCCTACTGATAAATCATGTAGGGAATGGTTCCGACGTTTCAAGGATGGAGATTTCAGCGTTGAAGCCTCGCTCTGGACAGCCAAAAAAATTCGAAGACAAAGAATTAGAGGCATTACTCGAAGAAGATTAGAGTCAAACGCAAAAGGAGCTTGCAGAATCATTGGGGATAACTCAACAAGCCGTTTCTATACGATTGAGAGTCATGGGAATGATTCAAAAACAAAGAAATTGGATGCCTTATGAACTGAAACTGAGAGACGTTGAAAGGCGATGTTTCACTTGCGAACAGCTGATTCAAAGACAACAGAGAAAAGGTTTTTTTGCATCAGATTATGACTGAGGAGATAAGAAGTGGATATTCTACGACAACCCCAAGAAGAAAAAATACTACGCTAAGCCCGGTCAATCGTTGCTATCGACCTCAACATCAACATCACGACCGAACATTCATGGTTCGAAGATCATGCTCTGTATCTGGTGGGACCAAAAGGGTCTTGTTTATTATGAGCTGCTGAAACCTGGCGATTCCATTACGGGCGATCGGTATCGGCTACAATTAATTCGTTTGAGTCGTGCATTGCGAGAAAAACGGCCGGAATACGACCAAAGATACGAGCAAA
>Ga0157363_1007364_pt1 | contig 10424 bp, 9 predicted proteins | sample AttsexASBM1_FD_111477 | JGI IMG/M metagenome (GOLD analysis project Ga0157363, IMG submission 111477) | Fungus gardens microbial communities from leaf cutter ant in Ribeirão Preto, State of São Paulo, Brazil - Atta sexdens ASBM1 | ecosystem: Host-associated > Fungi > Mycelium > Unclassified ...
CATTCGTCGGCTGGTCGGAGCGCAGAAGATGGCTGCCTTCTGCCTGAAGCGTATTGTTGTCACGTGCCGTCACAATTCCGATCTGCCCGGCCTCGCCGGTTTCAGTTGAAATCACACCGTCAGATGAAATCGTCAGTCGATGATCGGTTGTTGGCAGGACGATGGGCTGCCCTTCGCGGTCCAGAAGTGCATTACCGGCTTCATCGACGACTGTTCCATCCTGCTGCTTTTCAAAACGCCCCGCACGCGTCAGTCGCACACCATTGGCCGTCTGCACCTGAAAGTAGCCTTCTCCGCCCAAGGCAAGGTCAAGCGGGTTTCCGGTCTGTTGCAGATCACCCTGCTGGAAATCCCGATAGGTTGCGCGGTCCTGGGTATAAGCCTGCGTCTCAGACCCAGTTGGCTGACCGGCAGCATGCTGTTTGGATAAATAATCGCTGAACAGGACGCTTTCGCGCTTATAGCCAACCGTCGAAGCGTTCGACATGTTGTCCGCAACGACCGACATGGCACGCTGCTGGGCGTCCATGCGCGAAAGGGCGATATAGGTACTGTTCTCCACGACTGAAGCTCCGGCATCCCGATGTCAGGGAGGAGTTTACCCGTCAGACCCTTTCCCAATCGTTAACCAGCACGATCAGGACGAGTCGTCCTGACGATATGGAGAATAAGCCGCAAGGGCTTCTGCTTCGTCGCTGATAGCCGCACGCTCCTCGTCCAGAAAAGCTGCCACAGCATTGCGCAGGCCGGGATCGACAATGGCATGAGCGGAATGCGTAAAGGCTGGCAGATAGCCCCGCTGGATTTTGTGCTCTCCCTGCGCTCCCGCTTCAACACGCTTCAGGCCATGAGCAATCGCGAAGTCGATGGCCTGATAGTAACAGAGCTCGAAATGCAGGAAGGGCCAGTCCCCCTCACATCCCCAGTTCCGCCCAAAAAGCGCATCCCGACCCATCAGGTTCAGCGCCCCGGCCACAGGCTTGCCCTCATGCGCGGCCACCATAAGAACCACACGGTCCCCCAATCGCTCCGAAAGCAGTGGGAAAAACTCTTCCGAGAGGTAAGCGCTACCCCATTTCCGGTCGATGGTGGATTGATAAAAACGATAGAACGCGACCCAGTCAGATGGCGTAATCTCCTGCCCCCTCCGTGTCACGAAAGTCAGCCCGCAAGACTGTGCCGCCTTCCGTTCTTTGCGCAGAGCCTTACGTTTGCGGGAAGACAAGGCGTTCAGGAAGTCTTCAAAGCTGGAATATCCCTGATTGTGCCAATGATACTGTACGCCAAGCCGTTTCAGGTATCCCGCGCTTTCGAAAGCCGCCATGGACTGTTCGTTACAAAAAGTCGCATGAACGGAAGACAGGCCTAATTGCGACCCCGCCTGCACCAGGCCTGCGGCAAGAGCGTGCCCGACAGCGTCTGGGTCTGGCAGGTCTTTCCGAAGCAGAAGACGTGGACCAGGGACGGGCGAAAAGGGAACGGCGCACTGGAATTTGGGGTAATATCGGCCCCCGGCGGCTTCATAGGCACGCGCCCAGGACTGATCGAAGACGTATTCCCCCATGGAATGGGCTTTTCCATAGAGAGGAGCCAGTGCCAGAATTGTGCCATCCGGGGCACGGAGAGCAGCGTGACGCACGAGCCAGCCCGTTCGATCCGCGACGGAGCCACTGTCTTCGAGCGCGGACAGAAATCCGAACGACACGAAGGGATTCTCGTCTCCCGCACAAGCATCCCACTCGGCAGGACCAATGTCGTGAATGGACGCGTGCAGCGTCAGAGACCACTCCGGCTCAGAAGAGTTATTCATGAGGGCCGATCCTGCAAATCTGTCTGACGCATCTGGATAAAGGTGTGACTTAGATGAGGAAAAACAACCTCAACTCGTCAAAGCGGGAAGCCTTGAAGGCCTCCCGCATATTCGAACTCAGACGACTTCGAACAGAGCTTCCACTTCGACCGGTGCATTCACCGGCAGGCTTGGAACACCAATCGTCGAACGGGCATGACGGCCTGCATCACCAAAGACTTCGACAGCCAGATCAGACGCACCGTTCATGACGACAGCATGCTCGGTGAATTCCGGCGTGCAGGCAATAAAGCCACCGAGACGTACAACGCGCTTGATGCGCGACAGATCACCGTCCAGCGCTGCCTTGGCCTGGGAAATAACGTTGATCAGGCACGCGCGGGCACAGGCCACACCGGCATGGTTGGACACTTCGTCGCCCAGCTTGCCCGTGATGAGCAGCTTGCCATCGACCAGCGGAAGCTGGCCGGACACGACGAGCAGGTTCCCCGTCAGAACGGTTGTCACATAATTGGCGACCGGCGCAGCAGCTTCCGGCAGGGTGATTTCGAGGGCGGCGAGACGATCTTCAGGCGTGTTGGACATGGATATTTCTCCTGTGAACAGACTGTTATGGTGAAGCGCATGGACGTTCATGCCAAGGGCCAACCGTCATGAAACAGCACCTTCTTCCCCGGCAAGCGTCCGACGGCTGCGTTCCAGTTCTTCGGCATAGCGGCGCAGGGCATGCTGTTCCGTGAGCATACCCACCACCTGTAGGGACTGGAGATCTTCTACGACGACGAGCGCATCGGCTTCCGCACGTTCGAACAGTTCCACCGCTTCCCGGACATTGAGCAGAGGGGTCAGCATGGCATTCTCGAAATGCGCCAGCGAGGCTACGGGCGTTGCGGCTGGGGACACAGCCTGAAGTTCCGCGACGTTGACCATTCCGACATAACGTCCGTCCCGATCCAGCAGAACGACCCGCTGGGCTGAACCGAGCGGGAAAAGAGCCTGTGCACGATTGAGCGGCGTATCGGACGGGATTGTCCGCACCTGCCCGCGCATCATCCGGCGCACGTTCAGGGACCGCATCCAGCCAATATCAACGGCGGAACGGATGGATTCCCCCCGCAGATGGAAGCGCCAGGTCGCAAAGCTGTATCCAAACAGGCGCCGGACGGTCAGGAGAGATAGGACGGCCGCCACGAATGTTGCCCCACTCATGGAAATACTGCCCGTCAGTTCCAGCAGCAGGCACACCATGGTCATGGGGCTGCCGATGATAGCCACGGCCATAGCGGTCATGCCGATCAAAGCACAGGCCGTTAAGGAAACGGGCGCCAGACCCAGCCATTGCATCAGGGCGCCGTAAACGGTTCCGGCCAGCGTCCCCAAGTAGAGGGACGCGAAAAACAGCCCTCCGCGAAAGCCGGACCCGATTGAAATACAGGAGGCCAGAGCCTTGAGCACGAGCAGGCCCAGAGCCATCCAAGGGGTGATCCATCCGGCGAACACCACGCGCATGGCATCATGTCCCGCTGACAGGACGGAAGGGTGAATAACGGCCAGACCACCAACCAGCAATCCGCCGACAGTGGGCTTCAGCCAGCCCGGGCCCGGAAGAAGACGAAACAGGGTTTCCGTCCGGGTGACGCAATGCATGACGCCAATTGCCATCAAAGCAGAGAGGATGCTGATGATAACGACGCTGAAACTACCATTCCATGTCAGCTCGCCGGGATCTGCAATCATGACCGCTGCCGGAACATGCCCGAAAAGATGCGCAACTCCGACACCAGCGAGAGCCGCAATCGCCACAGGCGGCAGGCTGACAAGGGAATAGGAGCCAATCACGAGTTCGAAGGCGTAGAATGCCCCTGCGACCGGTGCATTAAACGCGGCTCCAATGGCTGCGCCGGCAGCAGCCCCGACCAGAACGCGCAGATCTTCGCGTCTGACGCGAAAGGACTGCCCGATCCGCGAAGCCAGGGCGGAAGCAATCTGGGTAAAGCCCGCTTCAAGGCCGATGGACCCGCCAATGCCATTGGACAGAACGGTCTGTAACGCGACGATGAGACTGTCCCGCACAGACATGCGACCGCCATGCAGGGCATTGGCCTCGATCGGATCGACAGGCCGACGGGGCATGATCCTGCTGGTGAAAATTCCAAACAGCCCGAGGGCGAGACCGCCCAGCGTCAGAACCGTCAGAACACGCCATGGGGGCAACCATGTCAGGCCGGACAGATGCCCGTTCAAGGTGTTTCCGCTCCCGAACAGAACACTGTGCAAAGACAGCGTCACCGTTGTTATCAACACCACGCAAAGGCCTGACAAAGCACCCACGGCTGCGGCGAGCGCGGTAAGCCAGATTTCGTCGGCACGGACCATCGCGCGCAACGTCACAGGTGCCTGAGCCGGATGGCGCAGGAGCGAGCGCAGGTGACGCTTCAGGCGAAAACGCAATTCGTAACGGGTGGGACTGGTAGACAAGTGGTCTCCCCGACGGCAGGTGTAGTTCTGTTTGGCCGCAACGCTGTTTTCAATCAACTGCTGTCACGGAAGGATCATGCATGAAACTCAACGCCATCGAACGTGGGGATGGGCCGGAAACAGTTGTTTTCCTGCATGGTCTGTTTGGAAGAGCCCGCAATCTCGGGTTTCTTCAGCGGGAAGCGTCACAGACATTCCGGACGATTGCCCTGGATCTCCGCAACCATGGAGAAAGCCCGCATGGCCCGGTGAGCTACCCCACTATGGCACAGGATGTTCTGGAAACGCTTGACGATCTTAGGGTCGAGCATTTTGCCGTCGTTGGTCATTCGATGGGCGGGAAGGTCGCCATGATGCTGGCACTCGCTGACCCGGAGCGCGTAACGCGTCTGATGGTGGCTGATATGGCCCCGGCACCAACCCAGCAGGGGCATGGGGACATGATTGCAAAGCTGGATGCCATCACGTTTCCGTCGGAGCTCACACGGAGCGAAACGCTGGATCTTCTGGAGCCGATCACAGGGAGTCGGGCTGTCGCCGAACTGATGGCACAGAACGTTTCTCTGAATGGCGTTCCGGGATGGGCGATCGGGTTTGACGAGATTACGCAAGGGATCAGCCTGATTGAGGGCTGGCCCGATATTCAGGTTGCTCCTTATGACGGTCCAGCCCTGTTCCTGCGAGGCGGCAGCTCAAGCTATGTCAGAGCTGAACATCACCCGCTCATCCATGCCCTGTTCCCTCACGCCCGGATTCGAACGCTGGAAGGTGCGGGGCACTGGCTTCACGCGGAACAACCACGCCCTTTCATTTTTGAAATGATAGCGTTCTTGACGGGGCATAACGTTTAACCTGTCAATGTGTTCGGAGCTGTCTTCTTTCCCTCTTCCGCGACCCGCCAGCAATACCAGGCAAGGGCGGACCTGTGCGGAGAGAAACGGAGTGTTTCGGTCTTGAGGTCTTTGGGTCTGGGGGCAGTATCCAGTCTCTTGATGCGTCGCCAGCCTTCGCGGACGCCGAAATCATCAACTGGCATGACATCCGGGCGGCCAAGCGTAAACATCAAAATCATTTCTACAGTCCATCGACCAACACCGCGAAGGGTGATCAGACGCTGGATCAGATCTTCATCCTCCAGCCTCGATGCCTCCAGACGCGTAGGCACAAGCCCCTCCAGCCGCGCCTGCGCCACGCCCCGCATGGCAGCCTGCTTGCTGGCAGACAAACCACAGGCTCTCAACGCATCTTCAGGAAAAGCCAGAAGAGCTTCTGGAACGGGAGGCGGTCCGTCTTCGGAAGACGCAGGCCCCAGAAGGCACAGACGACCGAAAATCCGTCGGGCAGCCGCACCGTGAAGCTGCTGCCCGGCAATGGCCCGTAACAGCGCGTCATAAGGTTCCTGCCCATCATCCCCCCGGAGACGGCAGGGCCCAATCCGTTCGACGGCGGCGGCAACGTCCGGATCAACAGAAAGACACGATATGAGACTGTCTGTCATGCAGTTGTCTTTCCTGTGGATTACGAGGCGCTTTGTCTCTTTCGTGAAAGGTCCATTACTGCCATGATGGTCCCTGACGCAACGCCCACCCCCAGACCGGATACCAGCCTGCCGGATGACAAACCCGCCCGCCCTGGTGCACAAAGCCTGGCGATGACTTGCCGCCACCTTTCCTCTTCCGGGCACAGCCGCGACGTATGAGCGGGACGATGCCAACTTCCAGCGGTAAGGCTGAACGCCGCGAACCCAAGCTGTTCGCGGGAAGATCACGCACGCCTGTAGGTCCGGTTCACACACCAGCCGGGCTACGATCCAGGCTCCGGGACTATGTTCCGGCCGCTACGGCTGTTCGTCCTGTTCTGACGCCGATGATGCGTCCGCAGACCATTGTAGAGCCTGGACCTACCGTTCCGTTCTGCATTTCTGCGGGTATTCATGCCGCTGTTCTGGCGCTTCTGCTCACGCAGCATCATGGTATGCATGGCTCTCCCGCCGGGAATGAACCCCAGGTCGAGATGGTGTTCGATCAGCCGCCATCCAAAAGCAGCATGCAGGGGCCCCGTGCCCAGGAGGAAGGCGGCGCACCTCCTCCACCATCCCCGCAAAGCCAGCAGGAGACCGAACAGGAACAGCAGCAGCCAGAGCAACAGCAATCTGCTCCCACACCTGCCGTTCCCACACCTGAGGCCCCTTCGGCTCCGCCTGTGCCGCAGGAGCCCTCCGCCGAACTTCCCAAGACAGTGCCAAGTCCGGCCCCTGTCACGCCGGGCAGTGCGCCAAGTCAGCGCAGCCAGCAGACAACACCTCACAGCCACAGGGCACATCGCTCCGTTCGACCGAACAACAGCAATCCACTGTCTCATCCGATGGATTATTCGTTCGGTGAACAGCCTTCTCCGTACCGCCATCGCCGAGGTCGCCCCGCCGGTTCAGGTGGCCCGATTGACATGTCTCTTGGTCCACTGAGCCTGAATGGCGCCATCAATGCGCCTTACCAGACACGCACCAGCGTCAAGGGCGTCAGCGAGGATTATGGCGGCGAGATCGACCGCTGGATCCGCTCGCATATGTACTATCCGGAAGATGCGGCCCGTGCTGGCGAGGATGGCCCCTCTTCCGTGCATGTCGTGCTGGATCGATCCGGCCATGTGAAGTCCGTTCGTCTGACAGGGCAGTCTGGCTCATACTCTTTGGATGCGGCCACGACCGGCATGTTCCAGGGCGCGCATCTGCCGCCTGTTCCGCCTGATATGAAGGGCGACCACTTCGATATCGATGTGACGATCAATTACATCCTGATCCGCCGCTGATCCTCCATTTCGACATCATGAAGGTGTTCCCTTAAACTCCATGATGTCCCTTCACTACCCCGGAGCACCAATGCGTCGTTTCCTGCCTGTTCTGCTGCCCCTCTGTCTGGCTGGGTGTTTTGACATGCCCCATCCATTTTCGGATCCCGGCCAGCGTGCCCGGCAACTGGCGACGGCGAATCTTCCCCCAGCACGCCTGGCTGTTCCAACACCTGCGGACTCCCTGCTCTCTGATGATGCCGCCCAGCTTTGGGCGCACGCACTGGCGGAAGCCATGGTAGCGCAGTCCGTTCCGGCAATCGCCCAACCCAAAAAGCCGGGGGACTGGTGGGTGAAGATGAGCGCCCGCACGCACAATGCCAGCGTGATTCCGCATTACGTCATTATGACGCCAGAAGGGAAAGCCCGGGCAGAAAGCGACGGTCCTGCTGTTGATATGGCGGGGTGGAGTGCGGGGGATGCCCTGGCGCTCAAGGGCGCAGCAACACAGGAAGCCCCGGAACTGGCCAATCTGCTCACCGGTATTCAGGCTGACATGATGCAGCAGGATCAGCACAGCCTGATGCACCGAGCAGCCCGGATCTATTTTTCTGGCGTGACGGGTGCGCCGGGTGATGGTGACAACTCTCTGGCCCGCGCGTTTTATGCGTCCCTGCCCGATGCGACGAACTCGGTTCAAACACAGTCCAAGGGCGCAGATTTTACTGTTCGCGGTGTCGTTAAACTGGCTGATGGCGGCTCTCTCGATGGCAAGCCGTCACAGCATATCGAAATCGCATGGCATGTTCTGACGCCTGACGGCAAGGAAGCTGGCGCAGCCACACAGCTTCACGATATTCCGGCACATTCCCTTGATGGGGCATGGGGCGACACCGCAAGCATGGCTGCCGAAGAAGCTGCAGGCGCGGTCCGAACAATCGTCACGAATTATTCCGGCCGTGAGCATACACCTCTGCCTGTGACAAATCCGACAAAGAGCAAATAAATCGTCAGTGCTGTCGGGGAGCCATTATTGTTTCATTGAGTAACAGAATATAGGGTCCAGACCCTCTTCTATTCTGGAGCTCCCGCATGCGTCTGCGTCTTCGTCCAACATTATTGGGCATTCTGGGTCTAGCCGGTTTCTCGATTCCGTCTGCTTTTGCAGAAACGGCCCCCGTCGTTGCGGTGAACAGAGAAATCGGGCTTTCGATTACAGGGTCTTTTCAGGACGCTCTCTCCTCAACGACGACCTCCCTGTCCGGTACCGAATCTATAGGGAGAGGGAGAACACGCGCCTATGAAGACGTGTGGAGCAGCGAGAACAGGCGCATTGGGTGGACGCCGGGGTTCCGCGCAGACAGTTCTGTCATGTTCAACGCTTTCGGAATCAGCAATCTTTACGCCTCTGCCCAGTTCGGACTTCAGGACGGACAGCGGAACAACAAATATCGATTTGTTTCACGCAGTACAGGAAACTCTCCCTACACGTTCCGTTTTGGGGGCAATGACGATGCAAAGGCGACTTCAACGCGCGGAGAGATCGGCAAGGGCTTCCTGCTGTTTTCCCAGTCGCTGCTTCTGACGCCTTTTGCCCAGGGCGGCTATCTGTCAACCGGCTATGACAGCTTCGGTGACTTTGGAAACTTCTTCGTTGGGGCGGGCATCAAGGCAGATTATGCCCTTACATCCCGGCTGGTTTTGCGGGGGCGCTTTGGCTGGGCTGCGGTTCTGAACGACGATAAAGGCTATACCTACTCGCAGACTTCATCGACACATTCCCTCTGGCAGGGCGGACTTGGGGCGGACTACCGCATGACACGCCACCTGCATCTGACGGCTGGCGGAGATTATTCCTACACCCACATCGGGCACGGCGATGCCAGTAACACCTATTATTCAAACACCTTTGGCAGCGTTGGAATTTTCGGAACGGAAAGCTTCTCCCGTCTTCGTAGTCACTCCACCAGTCTGTCAAACGACCTGACACTGCATGCAGGTCTCGCCTATCAGTTCTGAGCCAATCACGGCGCATACAGCTAAACTGTGCGCCGTGTTTTTTGACCTAGCCCAGCGCGAACTCCACCAACTCGCTCGCGAGCCCCTCTGGATCAGGGATACGGTAATTCATGTGGAAGCCATGGCCGGCACCAACGGGTTCCAGACCAGCCGTGTCATGGAGATATCGCGCATCATTGCCATTCGCCATGTCCACCAGGCACTGATTGACCCACATATCAGATCCATGCGCCAAGGTAATCACCCGACGTTGCGGGAAGAAAATACTAGTGTGCAGGCAAGCATCATTATAAGCGATGACCAGCGGATTTGAGGCCCAGAGCTTGAGTTGGTCCCGGAAAGTCATCTGATGAGGATGAATGATTCCAACGCCGCGTTCACGCAGTGCAGCAGTCAGCACAGCCTCGTTTTCGACGCGGACATTTCCCTGTTTCAGTGTTTCCTGTGAAAAAAACAGAACACGCCCTGGTTGAACCTGCGCTCCTTCAGGGAGAACCTGGCGACCAACATGATGGGCCAGATCGGCAAACACAGTATGAATCAGCGAAAGCTCTTCAAATGCTGCTGCTGCTACCCTGATCCTGGGAAAACGCAGAGGTGCAACAACCTGCAGGAAATTCTGCTCCGACAGCCCCAGGGCTGTCACAATGAGTCGGAAGTAATCCTGTTGCATCAACTGTGCGATGGAGTGCGAGCTACTGAAAACGACCCTGAGTCCGCTTCTGCGGTAGGCCGGCAGACTCCAAAGCCTCGAAAAAGAGTTCGCCAGAAAGTAAGCGTAAGACGGGTCCAGATTTCCGACAAACACGTAGTCGAACGCATCACTGGCCACCGGACATTCCGGAAGGGTCTGGGTTGTTCGCGAGCACAGCGGTGTGTGAAGGCCTCCAGCGCCGGTATAGACCATGGCTTCCGGAACACTGCGGCCTGAAGGAGCAAAAAGTCCCCATTCCGGGCCATTTCCTGGCGGAATGAATACAGCATTTCTGGCTTCCCGCTCATTGGGAAGGTCCTGAATCAGAAGTCTTCTGCCAACAAAACCCGTACAGTCTTTCAGGGGCATGTTCTGACCTTTCCGAAGCGTGAAGCGACCTTTGAAAGGGGCCGCAAAGACAGTCTTCTGATGTGTTTCGCCTGCATCCTCTGCCACATCAAGTCTGACTCCATTCTCAAAGAATGTCGCAGAACAGATGACAGCGGGGAGGTCCGCTGTTAGAAAGCGCGCAATTCTCCCCCTGACGGATACCGGACGAGGCCGTTTTCATGAAGATCGTTGCCTGCAACAGTAATCTGCCGCTGGCCCGTGCGGTGGCGAACGAACTGCGGATGC
>Ga0157363_1007365_pt1 | contig 10424 bp, 8 predicted proteins | sample AttsexASBM1_FD_111477 | JGI IMG/M metagenome (GOLD analysis project Ga0157363, IMG submission 111477) | Fungus gardens microbial communities from leaf cutter ant in Ribeirão Preto, State of São Paulo, Brazil - Atta sexdens ASBM1 | ecosystem: Host-associated > Fungi > Mycelium > Unclassified ...
ATATATATATATATATATATATATATATATATATATATATATATATATATATACATATATATATCTGTATAAAATGTATATTTCTGTAATATATTGAATTAAAATCACATAATTAGCAGTTTCTCGATTACGCGACATAACCTGGAAACATATATAGTATTATTTGCGTTACACGGCGAATCAAACTCACATTAATAGTATTAAATCAAAATATCGGAGTAGTAATTAGCTGCCTATATGAGAACTTTTCTCTCATCAGCTGCGCAAAATGTTACTCAAACTATTAAATTCAACATCATGTTTCTATTACAAACTTGCTACGGAAAGGAGTCTCGTGGAGAGGAGTCTCGTGACAAATAACGCATTACTCTTCCGTGCCACATGTAACATATATATGTAAGAAATATTTATATCACATCTGTTAAGAATTGATCGAGCAAGAGGAGCGATCCAATATCCTTCAGCTTTCACATCGCAACGTAATAATGATGCGTTGGCCGTAATCCCGTAATGACCGTTGATCGGAAGCGAAGGACATGAAGTGCGCGCTTGGTGGGGGAAATGCGAAACGAGGGGTAGCGTCTTACAATTAGCTCGCTCACCGTATTTTGCACCGTATTTGAAATTATCTAATATGCTACCTATATGAAACTTTCTCTCGAGGGCACGAAATCTCAATTAAACTATCGAAGAGAGTATTTTGTATCACGAACTCGTTACAGAAAGGAGTCGTGCGGAAAGAGAGAGAGAGAGAGGGAGAGAGGGGGAGAGAGAGAGAAAGAGAGAATCTTACATTACCCTGCCGTGCTGTATTAAGAGTATAATGATCATATGTAACGTATATATATATGAATGTTATACTATATCTGTTAGAAATCGATCGAGCAACGGGAGCGATCCGACATCCTTCAATCCTTTCGCTTTCGCGACTCGTAATGACGACGCGTCGTTCGGCATTGGCCGCGGAACTACGTACGCAGTGAAGTGCGCGCTTGGTGGGGGAAGATGAAACAACGGGTGACAACCTTCGCGCGCTCGCCTTACGAAATTATAGATCTAATTAATCTACTGTCTATACGAAACTTTTTCTATTCAGAAGCACGAAATCTCAATCGAACTATCAAAGAGAGTATGGTATCTTGTATTACGCACTCGTTAAATCCGATCTACATAGAATGCGATGTTCGCAGATCAGTCATTTTTAAAATTAATGCAGATAATCGGATTAGCTGATGCAACAAGCTTGCGACCTGCGACTTATGTAGATCGGACTTTACCCCGGATCTACAATAGATTTTTAAGCCTTAATTCATAAGGAATAGACAAATCATAATCACTTATTCTCTTCGCATTTGACTGTAGTTGATTAGTTTCTTATAGCTTAAGATTTAAAACATCTATTGTAGATCCGGATTTACAGAAAGGAGTCGTGTGGAGAGAAAAAGAGTATTGCGACAAATAATTTTTTTATAATAAGCATTACTGTGTCATTAAGGTGTCTCATATTATCTTATCCTTATTTAATTGGGTAACAAGGATAAAACGATACATGAAGGCACTCAGTGATGTTTCTAATGCAGTCTAAGTGTATAATAATCGTATGTAATGAATGTGTATAGTGAGAGCAAAAAGTATTCGTACAAAGAAATTTTTTCTAAAAAAGTCTTATTTGTAGAAAATAAACATTAATTAGCAATTTTATTCAATGAATTTTATACATTCTGTTCTAACATATACAAATGAGTTTCGCATGTATTTCTGATATTGTAAGCTAAATTTCTTGACTGTACGAATACTTTTTGAGCTTCCAAACAATGGAACTTTTAATTTTCGCTTGTTTTTCAGATGATATATTTTCTATAATTAATACACATCTTTTTGGTATAATTTTAAGAAACACACAGTCTATTTTATACTTTATGAATAAATTGTTATGTAAATTATCCAATAAAAAATGATTATCAATTAAACGTCGAATCGAAATCGAATTGGCATTGAAATCATCGTATCGATATCGATTCAATATCAATTCGACTCATTTCTCGTTGGATAATATTTTCTTTTAATATTTTCTTTGTACGATAATATTTTTTGTACTTACTGTATATTTGTTAGGAGTCGATCGAGCAAGGAGAAATTCAATATCCTTCCGCTTTCACGAGTAACTGGCAGTGACGACGCGTTGCCGGCGTTGCTGGCTAGCCGCGTGACGTATGTAACTAACGTAACTACGTACGCAATGAAGTGCGCGCTTGGTGGGGGAAAGACGAAACGGATGGCGACCTTGGCACGCTCGCCGTATTTTGGGTGCATTCCACTTAACGTTCGTGTCGTTCGTAAGCATCATTTCATTGTTGTTGTTTTCAAATATTAAATAAGGATGAATTGATGCCGTCAGCGTTGCAAACGTTAAATGAAATGTTCCTTTGTCTGTGTTAAATTATCTGAAGTGGTGTTCGCGAGTATTCTTGTTTAACATTTAGTAAACAACAAGGTGAAGTGATACATTAATATGTGTTCGTGAACGTTGCAAATGCCAACCGGTGCTATTGCTTTGAAATAAATATTCTTTAATTAATCAATTAATAAAATTCTTCTATTAATTGATCGGTTAAATGCTTCAAAGCATTGTAGTAAGACTTTAACTGCACTCAAAGTTATAATAAATGTCTGTACTATATTACTTAGTTGTTATGAATGCCTATACCTGTTCGAAGTTGATCGAACAAGAGGAGCGATCCATTACTCTTCTCGTAACTTGTAATGATAACACATTAACCGTCCGCGACACGTTTGTAACACAGTAAAGTGAGGTATGTAGTTGTCGGAGAAAGACGCAGAATAATGTGTGGCAGCTTTGATACGCTCGACATGTTTTGACGAATGGTATTTTAATTTTTCTCTGATTGTCTTTAACAAAAAAAATGAAATGGTTCGTCTGTGACAGTAAAATGTAACAGCATGACGTTTTGTAAGCTTCGTAAAGAGACATGGCAGTGACCTAAGTATATTTAACAGTGTGATGCGAATAACAATGATAGTGATTATAACTGACAATGTTTGAGTTCTTTCCGATTGCTGGACTCGTGAAAAAAATGCAGCTATCATTATTTTTTAAAACTGAAGACACCATGGGAAAACGATAACATCAACGCATTGAATTGTGAGTACAAACCTCTAATACTTGCGAATGATTGTTTCGTACGACATATTTGAGATAATTTTGTGCCGCAGCGTCACGATAATCGGGTTTTGATAGAGCCTTTCTCTCGATATTATGTCCGCGCGAATTATATAATAATTAATAGGATTTATTTTCATCTATATTGTAGCGCGACATGGTTTAAAACTTGATATTTTATATGCATATAATTTAATTATTTCCTATTATGAATATACAGAGAATTATATAGAAGAGAGAGAAAGAGAAAAAAGGATTATATTTTATATTATGGTTTTAATATTACATATTAATTGATTCTTTAATAATAATAATTATTTCAATTTGTACGTATCAAAATTCATTATTTTATAAATATCTCGAAGTGTTTATATATATCTTTTCTTTAAAATATTTAAACAATTTTTAGAATATCTCTAACTTATAAATGACTGAATAAAAATATTAATTAAAAAATGGATGCTGCTCCATTTGTTCTGCTAATATATAAGATACCGTTTTCGTGATACTACATCTTTAACTTTAGTGTTGATATTTCTTACGTGTTTCTCTGTTTCTCTCGAGACGACGTTAAGATAATATTAAATTCGGGTTTCTGAGAGTAACAATCGTCTCAGAAATGATATTTGTTCTGGCAATTTTCAAGCTTTATAGAGTTGCGAACTCACGTCCATAACAGACAGTCAATTTATATAACCTTGGTTTCATATTATTATTATATATTTATCTTCGTGTAATATTATATCTAACATATGTGACTGAAATAATTTGATTTATCTTGCGAGTTTCTTTTTTACAAATGCCTACAGTATTGTTTGCTTACATCACTTTTGCCAACAGGTCATTTGTGCACAAAAATTATTGCCTACAACTCGATTGTCTACATGTTTGCTTACATCACTTTTGCGCACAAATAAAAATTGTAGAAACAGAGTTACATTTACCTACATGTACTATTGCTACATGTATTATTGCCTACAAGTATTATAGCTTACAGCTCGATGCATGTACTATTTCTCTGCTTTAAAAATATGAATTGTTGATTTTAAAACAAATTCTCTGCTTTAAAACACAAACACTCTACTTTAAAAATACAAATTATTTTCTTAAATCTAACTTAATCTTAATTTTATATTTGTGCACAAGTATAAAATTAAATGCTTGTGAGCAATCGAGCTGTAGGCAATAATACATGTAGGCAATTGATCTGTAGTACTTGAACTACAAATGTGATTTTGTTTTGGAAACATTTATTTGTGCGCAAAAGTGCATGTAGAAAATTGAGCTGTAGGCAATAATTTTTATGCGCAAACGAATTGTCGGAAAAAGTGATGTAGGCAAAGGATTTCGTAGGCAATCGATTGTAGGCAAACGGAATGCTCCCATATTGGGGATTCAATATTTGCCAAATGTGATATTGGGAATTCAATTTTTTTCCAATATTGGAACAATATTGGAGGTTCAATCTCTGCCCAATATTGGCCTCACATTGATTTTTCAATATTGGGCCAATATTGAGGGCCCCAATATTTGGTTAATATTGGCTTTCCAATACTGGGCCAATATTGGGGGCCCCAATAGCGGGCCAATATTGGCTATACATTGATTTTCCAGTATTGGGCCAATATTGGGGGCCTCAGTATTTGACCAATATTGGCTATACATTGGTTTTCCAATATTTGATCAATATTAAATTTTTGCTCAATATTGAGATAATATTGGAAAAACAATGTAGTCAGTTTTGAACAAAAATTGAATTCCCAATATTGGGGGAGGGGGAGATCCCATTTGCTTACAAATCAGTATTGTACAGTATCCTTACATCAATTTTGCCGACAATTTGTTTGCACACAAAAATTATTGTCTATAGCTCGATTGCCTACAAGCACTTTTACACACAAATAAAATTTTCAGAGACCAAATCACAATTGCCTATATGTATTATTGCCTACAGATCGATTGCCAAGTTGATTATCTACATATATTATTATCTACAGCTCGATTATCTACAAGCACTTTTGCACACTAATAAAATTGAGATTAAGTTCAGAAAATAATTTATATTTTTAAAGCAAAGTATTTATATTTCAAGGCAGAGAATTTGTTTTTTTTTAAACAAACAGAGAAACAGAGAATTCATGTTTTTAAAGTAAAAAGTTGTGTTTTGAAACAGAATTGGTGTTTTTAAAGCAGAGAATAGTACATATATGCAATCGAACTGTAGGCAATCATTTTTATATGCTAATGATCTGTCGGCAAAAGTGATGTAGGCAAACGATACTGTAGGCAATCGATTTGTAAGCAAACGGGATCTCTCCTTATTTTGTTTAACTTTACGCAGTTTTGACATTTCTTCAACTCCTTTTGATTACTATTACTTTCCGTTTAATCTCTAAAATAATTTTATGCTCAACTGAAATTTTGGTTGTATGCCGATTCACGCTCACAATGCTCATGAGTATTATTTATCCTCGTTTAAATTTGATAAGCAATAAGAATGGAATGATTCCAAGAGCATTATGAACGTTAATAGTTTTTATGTTGATGATTCATTCATCGAACTTACCATCCTTGTATTAATTACTTTTTATTATACTTATTGCTATTATTTGCATATTTGTCTGTAATCTTTTTTGACACAAGCAAAATTTCACTCTCAAATTCGAAATAAAGGAGGATGGAATCAGATTTTTCATTCTAAAATATTTTGTAATCTCTTTAGTAATGTAATAGAGATGTTGAAAAGTAATATTGAATTTTTCCACATTTTTTGAAAGCATAGAAAGTAAAAAACTTGAGCTGAATAAAAATACTCAGGTTATGTAGATACAGGGAGAATATAATTGCAGATGGAAAGTTAAGGTTTTTGATAAAAATATTAAGCAATAATGTTATACATTGCAAAAAGAAATATATTAATATTATCGTACATCGCAAATAAATCTTATTTGATTAAATATGTGCATAATATAACATGATGTATATAATAAACATAAAGAATATGAACTAAAAAATCTATATTAAAAATCGAAAGAGAGAAAATAGAGAAGTTTATAGTTAATATTGTTCGATAGAAATGCGTTTGTCGACTGTTGTTATCAATCATAGAGAAAGAGTTAAGGACCCTTCAACGTAGAAAAAGTTAATGGAACGCAAGCAACTGAGCTTTCAGGAAGTAATAGGGACCAAGTCAAGGGAACTTTATTCGGAACGACCGCTGGGTACACTGTCATAGATCATGGAGAAATCGTCCGCTAAGATTTAAATGGTCGATCTACGCCCGCAGCTGCGAGTTGTAACATAGCGAACGGGTTAGGAGAATTTTCTCTTAAATCTTAAGTCGATCGCGTCATCGTGTGAGCAGATACGCTCGTTTTAGTTCATTCGATCAATAAACGTCGAGCCTAAGGATCCTTGAAAAAGATGATCTTTTATTATAGAGAGAAAAGACTGAATACTTCATTCACTTGCTGCACATATGTACGTTGTTATACATATTGTATAAGTATTCAGAATGGAACAATAAAAATTCGGTCATTTATTCTGTTTGCATTTGTTTCGAATTGTTTTATCGTTGCATCAACGATTTGCATTTAACGAAGTAGAAAGACAGATTGAAATTATTTCCCTTGTTTGTCTATATCCCATCACATGTATATCATATATATTCAATATTTTTATTCCTATCTTAATTACAATTTCAACTTAGTTAAAATTAAAATTAAATTTTGAATTAGATTTTAGTTTAGTAGAATAAAAATCAAATTTTATATAAATATTCATTAATAAAAATTTATAACAGCGGAAAAAGATGAATGCATTGCAATATAAAACAATTAATAGTCCTTTCTAAATTCTCAATAAAGCCACTAATATGATAGGAATAATACGAATTAAATATATAAGATCGCTCTTTTTCTCTTTGAAAAGACTGATTCTAAAAGAAGAATTTCTAATGAGGAATCTTTTTATAATGCGTTATGTCCTTTGAAATACATTGTTTAATTGCATTACCGTCGTGCAATCGCTGCGATTTACAATTATTATGAACAATCTTACCGGAAGTAATGTACGGTGATTCGAAGTCATGTTATGCTCGCGATACAGGATGCATGAGGCAGGCAACGTGAGTGCACCGGCGGCGAAGACGTAACCGCTGAAGACGATGACAATCCTCGAGGGTTCGTATGCCAGATGGATCATGGGTAGCCTAACCAGGAAGCTCCAGACGCCGGAGGACAGCAACATGCCCGCCATAGTAAACAGAAACGTGGCAGAGAAGAAGAGGTAGAAACTCGTATAGAATGCAGTCCCTAGGTGATTCTATGGCAAAGAATCCGGAGGATCTACAGGGTGTTCGGTTACGATCTCGTCTTTTCCGAATTTCCGTCTCGTGAGAGAATCTTCATGGGACATTTCTTCACAGAATGTCCCAGATGGAATCTTTCAGAAATTCGGAAACGCAACGATAAAGAATGATAGATTAAAAGTAATGTAACAGATTTTTTCAATTTTTAATTTAAACGATCTTACAATCATATTATTAAAATGATTAAAATGATTAAAATGATTTTAAAAAATTAGAATGGTTTTGCTATATTAATTAAGGTATTTAAAGCGCTTTATTTACTATTATTTATGCAAAATTTAAATATTCATTTAAGATTTTCAATCTTAACTGAAATTCTGAATTTTGAATATATAACTAAAATAATTTTTTTCACTTACGCTAGCTCGAATAATACACAACACACACACACACACACACACACACACACACACACACACACACACAAAGAGAGATTATTTTTTAAATATTTTATACTTTTATAAGTTCAGAAAATATTATACACCAAACATAAAATATCACACAGATATGATTATATAAATTCTACATTATAGGATTATTAAAAATTTGCCTTAATTTTTTTTAAAGAAGAATTCTTCTATATATTTGATTTATATTGTCTTTATTATATTAATGGTCCACAGATCATTTTATTTTTATAATACAAGTATATTGTTCGTTCTTTAATAGCTCACTAAAGTGGAAGCAATCATACTCCTGTTGTGAAAAGCGAAATATTAAAGTCTCAAGAAATTCTCTGTGTTCAATCAATAATTTGGTCAGTAGATTTCTTATTGTTGATTACGATCGTTTTTCATCTAACTGTACTCCGTTCGTGTTATGGATTGTTGTAAATGATTGGTCGATTATTACTTCTACATTGTTACAATACTGTATTGATAGATTTCTCTAATACCTCTAATATGCGCCTTAATCAATTTTATCCTTGCTCCACAAATAAACATTTCTATTAATATTAAAATTAACATTTATTAATATATTCTACTTCTTTTCAAATTATCTTACTTGTAAAAAAGCGAAAAATTAATAACTCATTAATAGTAACATGTCTATTAATCCTATTATAAGTAACTGGAACATATAGGTCTTCGTGACCCTTGTCGTAACCGTAGAACATTTTCCTAATTTTTTAATAGTGTAGTGTTTTAAAATAATTTTTTCTGTAATCTTATTTTTTAATTCACTTTCATTTTATCCATGTAAGCTAATTATAATACTATTCTTATGCTAAATTTGAGTGTTACAATTTTTTATATAGTTGAAAATTTTAAAACTTCTAAAACTATAACAAAAAACTTTAGTAGGTTTCAAAAACTCACATGTTTTAGCATTACTAAAATATGTATTTCTATTATGATCTAGGTTGACATAGCTACAGTCTGTTGAATAAAACATACATATAACTTTATCTCTTTTGTTGATCGTTATTTGTTGTCTTATTCATTTTTGTGTTTTTAGCAACTGTATTAACTTATAGTTATAATACATGTACAGAAAAAGATCAAATATAAAAAACGGAATATATTTCGTTTGTTATTTTACTACATTAATTATCGCTGCATTGTTCAGTTGATGGAATTTTAAAAAAATTATATCTCAATTATGCACACCTCGTCAATTTTTTTATTTAACTTCAAAAATAATTGCTAATAATAATTTCTTTGCTGAAAAGGCAACAATTTGTTCATATAAAGCGTAATGATATTACGTGAACGTAGGACGTACAAAAATTGCTCTCCACACAAACGATATATATATATATATATATATATATATGTCATGGATCAGAATAAGATAAGTGGATGATAAATGAAATGCAACAAATAATTCACTTATCGGGCGATGTAGATAAACTATGTGTTGGTTCTTCTTTGCTTCCGAACTTTTTTTTTAGCATTGTTTTGCTATTTTTTTCCTCTATGTTCTTGGTATGCATCCTTCTAGCTTCGCTCGTTTCATACAATCGCACTATCTCTATCACTTGAATGACTTTATAATGCACTTGCGCTATCACTCGAGCGGTATACATCACCATACGCAATCAACCGGATGAATAAGGAAATAGATTAGATTATCGTAATATCATTATTGAATTTTATAAGATGTTAATGACATTGACAAATGATATTGTGGATTAACAAACGTATACGAGACTACCGTTTATCATTCGATTCAATACTCATTTGCACGCGATATTGACTTTCAACGAACAGACAGATGCACAATACGGAAAATAGTGAATTCCGATGGGAATAGCTTGTGGCCATCTTGATGCAAATATATTTTTCGAGAAAAAAAGTAATAATCGCGATGTAGAATATGAGGCTCGAGTTTCTCTAAGTTTTCAACGAATATTTTCCAGTAAGGACACTGTAACACAATGAATCATTATTCTTGTTGTTTACTAACGTTAAACAAAGATGGAATGATTCATTGCGTTGTGTATTACATTGTGTCTGCTCGAAAACGTCTAATCTTTACTTATGATTTACATCGATGAAACGATGAAGCACAGAGAATATTTTAGGTAAGCGATAGATACTACGAACTGACATGCAGTATGCCAAAAGGGACGTACTTCGAGATATTGAATATTCCCTGTATTTGACGTGAATGCGATATTGTTCAGAGTCATCATGTTTCAAATCTCTATAGGATAATGAACATATCGAAACAATCATTTCAAAACCCTTTGTTCAATTCGACATTCTTGACACTCATTAACACGCGATATTTATTTTCGACAGTAAGACACACGATCGGAAATGGCTCACCAGCCACTTCGGTACGTGCACATACTGCATATTTCATAGAAGAGAAACTAACTGTCACGTAAACATGAACCTGAACACTTTTCATTAGATGACACAAGTC
>Ga0157363_1007366_pt1 | contig 10423 bp, 4 predicted proteins | sample AttsexASBM1_FD_111477 | JGI IMG/M metagenome (GOLD analysis project Ga0157363, IMG submission 111477) | Fungus gardens microbial communities from leaf cutter ant in Ribeirão Preto, State of São Paulo, Brazil - Atta sexdens ASBM1 | ecosystem: Host-associated > Fungi > Mycelium > Unclassified ...
AAGGTATGGAGCTCCCGTAATTTCCTACGACTGCGCAGAAGAAGTACGATCAAGTACGCGGAATGCTATTATTCTAGTTTCATCCGTAATTTAATACCAATCGAGAAACGAGTGCATTATAGCAATAATCTTGAAATTATTATTAAGTACCTCTGTTTTACTTCAAAATGTATTATCCACTTCACTTGATATATAGGAATTCTCTAATGTATTTCCAATGCTATCGCATCTTTATTACTTATATATCATTTCCGAAACAGATAGCAATACTTTTTTTTATTTGATTCTGCTTATAAAAAATCAAAACATATATAATACGCAAATTTAATTAATACTTCAAATTTATGTTAATAAAGCAGGAAAAAATGGATTCGTGAGATAGAAAATGAAATTAAAACAGCGAACCGTTATTGTAATCTCACCCAGAACAAATTATTGAACGATGCTCTCTATAGTATACATTTATTTCGCTAAAATATATATAATATTTTCTCTGCGTAATTACTTGATTTTATGCTGCCTATTTATATCATAACCTGATAAGCTCAAAAATATTTCACACTTCGTTAATTCTACAAAATTGAGAGAAGATAAAAATTAATTAATTTATTCAAAATTCATTCATTTAAATATTTTAAATAAATCGCTTTCGTAACGAAAAAATTATGCGAAGATAATATTGAATATCTTGCATTCTTGATTTGAAATAGATTAAGAAAATATCAACATAATCAATTTGACATAAGGAGATATCCTCGAGATTCTTCTATTGCCGAATAATTCATTGTTGTGCCATGCAGAATTTATTATCTGAGGCACATCCTTAGTAATAAAGTCGCGACTTGGTAGCGAAAACTAGTCAACGACACGTAGTCAAACGATGAAAAACTCACGGCGCGATTTTCGCGAGAAGAGAAAAAATATGGAACTTACGATATGGCAACCCGTCAGCCGGAACGAAGGCCAAGCGATGAAGAAAAAACGAAAAGTATGTCAGGGCAAATTGCACGGCGCATGTCGTCAGGCGACACGTGACGGTGACACGAGCTTTTCAATTAATCAGAAATAAACGGTGTCAACGGCAAACCGACGGAAACCGATGCCGGGTACAAATGTTATTTATTGTCAAGCACGTGGCAACCCTGTAGGATGTTGTTTAAACGATATCGTCCGAATGTTATCACGACACATGTTTTATGCGTATGCCCGGTCATGGGAAATTTGTGAGACTTTCCCGTCAGTTTTGACATAGTTCATTTCCATGGCGGTTATTTACGAGGCGAGAAAAACAAGTGAGAATTAAACGAATTGTATGAACATTAATGAGAATTTGCATACCTATTGCCACGGGAAAAATATAAAATATTGTATTTATCTCGTGGACTTCTCCTTCGTCCATTTCTGAGACTATTAACTTAGAGCTTGCAGTGAAAGCTTTTAAAATTATTTGATACCTCATTAAAGTCTCATCGTCATAACAACTCCTTTTTTCATCGTTTCCTTTGAAAGTTAATAAACATAAGTAATTATATTCTGTGTATCTACTGATTCATTCGGAAAATTTAATTATTCAATCTTATTAAATTCCACTGTTACCACCTATATAAATATGATTATAATATATAAAAATAATTTTAATAATTTTTGCATTAAAATTTATACAAATTAATGAAGACAATTTAAACTTGCATTAAAAATATATGTATTAGAAATATTTGAAATATCACAAATAAATGAAGATATAGCAATATTCAGTTCGATCTTGCCTAATATCTGTGTAAATTTTATTTAAAAAGAATTAAATACTAATTAAACAACTTATAATTAATAATCTAAAAAAATTTAAAAAAAAAAGCATTGAATTCAATTGATGTTAGTCATATATATTGTTTTAAAAAAATGATAATTAAAATAATATTTAAATAAAACATATAAAAAATTAACTTTTTGCAGTCCTATAAGCTGGATTAAATATAATATAATGTTTTCTCCAATAGTTTATTTCTCCAAGCATTCGAATCAATACGCAGTATAATCGATAAACTATTTTTGGGATTTCTATAAATTCTTCCAAATAAAAAAATTAATTCATATTAGATCTTTCAATTAAATATAATGGAGGATGAAATTATTTAATTTTCGCTCATTCGCGAATTTGCATCGAAAAGGTTTAATTTTATTAATATATTAAACGGTTGAATTTTTCATTTCATATAATCGACGTATTAATAATCGATGTGTTAAATATATCGCTACTTCTTAAACCAATACTATGGCTCCAAGCTTCTCTCATGTTTCCTACTTGGATATAAAAGCGGTATCTGCACTTCCGTTTAACATACAGTATGATCGATTGCTTCTTTACGATTCCGTAACGGCGCTCTACCTTTTACATAAACCGCGTACACTTCGAAGATAACATTTACGTTGGCACAGCGAAAGTTTCCATTTCATTTAGATAGAATTGAGCCACGGTGAGTAATGGAAAACGCAAGGTGCACAACCCGGAATTGATTTCTCGTACAACCAATTTCGCGAACCGGCGTCCTTGGCAGCTCTCTCTCTCTCTCTCTCTCTCTCTCTCTCTCGCGCGCGCAAGTCCTACAAAAATAATCTAACCACGTAACGTTCCGAAGGACTCTCGTGACCGCCGGCGAAGTTGAAATCCCGCTATCGGTATGCACCTAATCGCGCGCGGTGAACCTAATCTACCGTGGGCCGGAAGAAGCGATTTTTCCTTCGCGAGGATGGTGGTCGCGACATGATGAAATTTACAACAGTGCTGCACATCCGAAACGAGCGTTATTTATGCTGACATGCAATTAACTTTTTTCACCTCGCTTCCTATTTACATCGACCTGCGTGTATTGCAGTTGCGCTGTATGCGCCGCGCGATAGCAACTACGCTGTACGAACAACGATGATGCAATCGCGCAACGTAGCGAAGACAGTCGAGAGACTAGCGGTCTCAATTATTTTTAATGCCTCATTGTAAACTATATCTTCCCTTGCGTCCATTAAAGTTAATAGCCCGCAGCGTTCAAGGCGCGTCGATTCTTTTCGGGGGCTCATAATTAAAGTCAATCGCGTTACCGGAAATAGTCCATTACAAGTACTTATAGATGAAAGAAGCCTCTCGATCGTGGATCCATTCGATCCGCTTCATAAATCTTCTCTACAACTGACTCGTTACATGTTATCGTGAGATTCGTTCCCTTACTTTATCAAGAATATATGAAACATCAATACTTTAGATAGGTATTTCAGAATAGCAATATTTTACGTTCGATGTTAAAGAAATATTGATAATTTCTCAATTATTTTTTAATTGGTTTTACTTTAACGATGTAAAATTAAATTTAAGTTTCAGATATTGGAACGTTTCATGTTGAAAATTAGAAAGATGTAAAATTAAATTGACATAATACAAAATAAGCAGAGACCATATTCGGTTAAAGTGTTTTGATGCCATGCCTAATAATATTTTTGTGTAATTTTCTTAAAGTTCAAACAAACTGTATGACACATACTTATATTTGCGATGTTAAAAGATCGACTTTAAATTGATCAAAGAATTCCCACGAAGAAAACAAGTAACACCAATTTCCAAAATATTTGTATTTCTTTTCTATATTAATTCGCAAATTATTGCAATTATTGTATTTCATATTTTGTTATAAATAAAATCATAAGTAGACGCGTATTCCTCGAGCGTGCACGAGTATGTACGCGGCATATGTTCTAAATACAGAATGTAAATCGGCTTTCGCGACTCCGTATATTTTTGTCCGTCGTGCAATAACCCCTATGTATATGTCGTAGGAGACACATGGTGCGTGTGTAGTCGATTCATCGAATGGGAATATAATGGAATGCTTGGAACAATTCTATGAAGGAGGAAGATTCTTGGGTGATACCATTCGCTCGGATGTTATGAGAATTACATAAGATAACTATCCCTATTAACATATCTTTTTGCCAATTTGCTTATTATTTACACTAAATTAATTATTACATATTGTAATTATTAAATATTGTATTGCTTTAATTTTATTTGCTTGCAATCATCGATTTTTCAACTACTTCTTTTTCTTATAATATTTCTTTAATCTAAAAAAAATATTAATACTTTATAATGCTTTTGACAAAAATAGAAAACATGTTTTTGTCCCTATTAGTGAATCCTCTAAGCGGCGATGGTCCTATTAAATATGCCCCCAATTTGTGTGCCTATCCATTTGACTTATTTTAACATATAGTTATTAAAACAGGTAATAAATTTAAGGTAATTATATTTTATGTTAATATTTCAATTATATTTATTTCAAAGTACACTCATAACATTCTCAGCTCCAATACAGGGCACATTAATAGAGACAAGCTTAAAATCTTGCGATATGTATTACTAGATTCACATAAATTCTTTATATCTTTCGAAAAATATTTAAAATACTTTAATATTTAAAAAATAAAATATTATCTTCGGTATCGTGTGCATTAATAATTTAACTTAATAAAAAAAATTTTTTTCTTATTTATTTGTGCTTTTTTTATAACTTATCGAAATACAAAAGCACACTAATAATACACTGAAAAAAATATTGGTTGTTGCAACAATTTAGATAGTAAAATATGATATAGCATTTTTTATATAGCTGCAGCAACTAGTTTTTGGTTGTAGCAGCAAATTTTTAGTTGCGTTAGTCTATTGAAATCACTGACATTGCGGATAGATTAACGCAACTGAAAATTTGCTGCTACGACCAAATACTAGTTGCCATATATAAAAATGCTGTGCCATATTTTATACTATCTAAATTGTTGCAGCAACCAATCTTTGCTTTCAGTGTAAAGACAGGCACAGTAATTGGAACAGTTACCCTAGAACGGAAATAACAAAATGTATTATCGGCACTGATACTAGGCACATTTTATATATAACAAAGCATATTAGTTTAATAAAAATGGATATGTGCAATGTGTGTAATCATGTATTTGTAGTACGTACAGAGATTATATATATATGCTTGCAAAATATTTTGTTTTTGTTATTGACATATAATAAACTTTGATTTTTTAAGTCATTTTGTGCAAGATCTTTTTAGAATTGAAATTAAATATTTTTCCAAAGAAATGAAATATTCCCATATTTAAAGATCTTATAATAGTATCAAATTATAGATTTTTACAGAATAAAAGACTTATCAGAATTATTTTGAATTAAGGTTTATTCGCAAAGAATTAAGGAAAATGAAAAAATTTCTCGAAATATTTATACATATATAAAAAATTATTTTGCCCTAAAAATATATATTACTAAATATATTCTCATAATATCTAAGGATAAGCATGTCGCAATTTAATATAATTGCAATATAATAATTTTAAACGTTCGATTTAAATATTCAGTTAAATATAATAAATGACATTTATGCTTATTAAGCTTTTAATAGTTGATGACAATTAATGATGAGCTCTAGTGACATCCATATTTGCCATTACTTTGTTAAACAATTATTGAGTATTTTTAATTTAATTTTACATTTAGGATGACCGAGAGTCGAAAAGTCTGAAAAGAATTTTTTATTTCAAATATTTTTTTAAACAAAAATAAACGATTTCTGCGTACGACTAATTTGTGTTGACTCACATCGGCTTGAATTCTTTTTCCTGTGATTTATTACAAAAGGGTTGTCCAAGAATAATAATTTACTATTTATAAAATTAAAATTTAATGATTAATTTCTCAATTAAATTAATATTCTCAATTAAATAAATGTGCAATTAATTTTGACAATATATACCGTACATTATTTTTTTACAGAAAAAAAGAAAGAGAGTGAGAGAACATCTTCAATCAGACGATTATTTTTCAAAATTTACTAACTCGATTTCTATTACCATAAAAGAATCGTTTGTGCTTTCATACGTAGGCGGAAAAATCATACGCGTAAAACAATCGACAAGAAAAAGAAAGAAGAAACAAAAACACACACGAAAATATACCACTATACCCATCGGCGGTGAACAACCATATTCGATTGCGCGGGGATATTCGTTGGTATGACGCAAATGCGATTCCGCGCGCACGACTAAACGGCTGACACTTCCACCGGGCATTCTCTTTTACGTCGTATAGGAGGGAGATCAATCAGTTCTGTATGTTTGATGTTTCAATTGTATCAGTCAAATACTCCGGCGTATCGAGATGCGCTGTGCCGTTTCGAGTGCCGCTGCCGTCCGCACCGTCGCCACTGCCGAACGATATTCAGCGAGAGAGGAGAGTAGATCCTGAGGCTCGATTTCAGTGCGACACACAATCGACAATGAAGCGTTTCCAATGCTATAAGCGCTCTGTCGGCGTAGGTGGAATACGCGTTAAATCACAACCGGCGGCGATGAAACGGCGCCGGTCCATGCTGATTCGATTTCCCAGCACTGCTGCCGAAATACTTTACAATGGGAGGAGGCGTTTTACATGCATGGCGTGGTAAAGTACGCGCGCTCGCTTGCTTCGCGTAAACTCGCACCGGTGTGTACCAATTTTTCCAGATTTTTTCCAGATTCCAATGAATAAAAATGTAATTTGCGCGCAATCGAAGGACACAAAGTAAAATATAGATGCAAACGTAACGAATGTTGATATCCGAGAGATTTCTAAGCGATGTGAAATTTTAGGTTCTTTATCTAATCCTATTCTTGGCAATTGCAAAGAATAAACATATATATTATACTATATGAAAATCATTTTTCACATGATAATATGTATATAAAATGTAGTAATGTAATAAATTTTTAGTATTTTTTTTACATAGTAAAACTTATATCTATGCTTTCTAAATCTTTTAGAGTGAAAATTGAGCCAGGACTCTTTGGACTCAATTTAAAAAAAATTTTTTTTTTTAATCTTTTTAAAAAAAGTGAAAAAAACTTTTCACACTACTTGAACAAGAGTGGCAGATTTTCATTCTTTTGGAGTAAAATTTAAAGGAATAAAATCTCACTCCTTTTTTGGAATAAGACTTCATTCCTTAGAATGACTTTTACTTTAAAAAAAAAAAAACTCCCATAAAGAGTGAAAATCTGTCATTCTTGTTCAAGAATAAAAATATTTCCACTTTTTCGAGACTGGCTCAATTTTTCAGTCTTTTTTTTTGGAGTGAGATATTTCACTCCAAAAAATTTTGAAAATAATAAATATCAGTTTATTATCTAATATACTAAAAATGTATATAAATTAATTAAAATAATTCTTTTATTACGGAAGAGCAGAAGAGGATAAATTATGCAACCGGTACAAAAAAATCAAATTTTAAATTATACTAATTACAAATTAAGCTTCTATACATTATGTGCAATTATCTTTCAAAAGCTCGAAGCACCGAGCATTAACGGGTAGAAAGCAGGCAAGGACGCTCATCTCATAGGAGTAACAACACGGAAGGTCTGCTTGCTCGTTTCTACCGTGTAGCTTATATATATATCCATAACGATTGAACAGACTTGTCCGAGCGTAAATATAACGATAATGCAACGCCCAGCTCGCGTCCGGCTCTATCTCTCGCTTCCTTCGTCTCTCTTTCTCCCACTTTCTCTTCCTCCTTCCTTCTCACTCGCTTTTACGCCCTTTGCCACCCACCGACTCTCTGCTTTTGTCTCTCCATCGATTCGTGCACTCGCCATTATTATAGAGAGATAATGCCCCTATACTCGACGCTGTGCAGATTGGCGAGACTGCTCGTATGAAATGTGCAAAAGCTCTAGGCAGAAAAAAGTGAAGAATGAGAATTGTGTCGAGTGTTCTGTCTTTTATATGCCATCTAATATAAAATAGCAATTACATGTTTTTTTATTTTATCATTTATTCGAATTATCTGTTTCTAAACATAAGCAGAAAAACGTTTATTATGTCTAACTACAATATATACAGTAAATGCAAAAAGTATTCGTATAATATATACAGAGACATCTTTTTAAAAAATTTTTATTTTTAGAAAATAATTATTAATTAGCAACAAAGAATAAAATGAATTTTTCAAAATTATTTTACTTACAAAGATGTGTAAAAATTAAAATATAATATCTCAATAATAAGTAAAATAAAAATTGTATAAATATTATTTGGACAAAAAAATTATTTGTACAGTTGAGAAATTTAATTTCTAAAATCACGAATACGGTTACTTTTGTAGCTTTTTTGTTTACATTAAAATAGAACATGCTCATTATATTAAATTGCTAATTAATGTTTACTTTCTTTATAATATTTTGTAAAAATTTCTGCTGTATGAATACTTTGCGTTCACTTATATATGTGTATTAAGTATAAATACACATATTATACAAATGTGTGTAAAATAAAATTATTTTACTCATTTATTCACTTGGGATCGATTTACCTGTGTCAGTACAAATTACTGTGTATATTACGCTGATATATGCGCCAATATTGCAAATATTAATGTTCGATACTCCGGTGTATACCTATATAGCAATTTGTAGGGAAAGTGTCAACTATTTACCATAAGTATTCGTATTAGCTACGTTAATTGTGTAGTTTGCGTCTCCATCCAGTTCGGTTGCTCTGCGAATATTGTCGCGAATATGGCGAACGATAGGTCAAAAGGCAATCGAACCGATAACATTGTCGAGCAATTGTTATAACTCTTCCAATAATCGATACTTTTAGCAAACTGACAGCAACAATATGCTGACAACTTGCAAACGTTTATCACGTATAAATGTGCGTAAAATTTGTTGCGGCATATAAAACATATGTCGACGCAGCCGATGAATCGTTCGCAGATCAATGCGCCTTCATGAAAATTTCAGAATGAAAAGTGCGCCGAGAACACTGAAACTTTCATACGCGACGAACGCGAAATTTACGCGGCAGCTTTATACGTATGTACACACGCTCACGTGCATCGAAAATGTGGATCAAAAGATTAGAAGTGACTGTTATATCATCGCAAGACTCCATCACCACGACATTGAATATTCCATTAAAACTGTGGGCACGATTTTTTTTTGGATATGTTGTTAAAATAACCGAACAAATTGAACCAATTGAATTTTTTAAATTGATCACGAATTCATCACTTCTAAAATCAAAAAACTATATAACATAAAAAAAATAACAAAATAGTAATTCAAATTTATTCTATATCGTATAAAAAAAGCTAATTATATTAAAAATATATAATATAATTTATAAATACATCTAAAAATATTTTGAAACCTAATCTTTTCTTTATCTTTTATCTTTATCTTTTAAAGTTATTTCGAAATTTGTTTTCTGACATCTTTATATTCTATATTTTTTATTAATGCTTATTTTTTTACAAATATATAATCCAAAGAAATACAGAAACTTTTTATTTCTTTTTCGCAAGCACGAACTTATCTGATATATATATCGAAAGAATTGGCGTGACTTTTCTTCGCGTAACTGCAGTATCGATTCGAGTTTATTGATTATGTAACTAGAGTTGTTTGTCAATTGAAAATCGAAAGTGTTTTTATATATTGCATAAATATTATCTAGCATTCTTAAAATTCATTCAATTCACCGACAAGAAAAGCGCAGATGATAAATAATGAAAAAGCAACATGTCAATGAATTTCTAACAGTAACACGTTGCCATTATTGTCAAATCTCTGCAAGATTTGCGAAAAGAAAATACAAACATTCAAAGACTTCAATGGAGATTTCTGGCGTCTCTTCGATGACAACAAAAATGACAAGTCAAGTATGGCTCATTCGATCCGGAGATCGGTATATGACTGTTCGCTCGATTTCCCACGATCACGTTCCACGATCGCATTCGCGTTCGCTCTTTTTTGCCATTCGGAAATGCAAAATGCCGCCATATGCAATTGCGGGCGATACAGTCGTGTTTGAAGAATGTCGATTTCCCCATGTCGCGTACGTATGTCATAACATATATATAAAAGCATTGTTGCTCGTGCGAAGAAAGAAAGAGAAAGAATTCTTTTGCGGACCGAATGACACGCCAATGTATCCATTTTTCTCTCCTACACCATCATCGCTAGATGGAGAAGGAACAGATAAATTGTACGGAATACATAGAGAAACGGCAAGGAGATAGCAAATCAAAAGAGAACATTAAAAGTTGTCGATGCGTTAGTCGTGCACAGCAACGTGGTCGTTGCCAGAAAAGATTCCCCCGGGATTCTATAGGAGATACGGCGAGAAGCGGCGACGAGGATGGGAAGCCATTTCGCTCATCTGCCGAGTCATAAAGCAGATACTACGTTCTATTCTCGAAAATACATAAATCTTGCCCAGCGGCCTGATGTAATGCAGGAGAAATGAGTCCTCACGCGTAAAATAAATGATCGGATCAGCCATCGTTTCCGAAGAAAACGTTAGTCCCATGAACGAGAAAGAAGAAGAGAT
>Ga0157363_1007367_pt1 | contig 10423 bp, 8 predicted proteins | sample AttsexASBM1_FD_111477 | JGI IMG/M metagenome (GOLD analysis project Ga0157363, IMG submission 111477) | Fungus gardens microbial communities from leaf cutter ant in Ribeirão Preto, State of São Paulo, Brazil - Atta sexdens ASBM1 | ecosystem: Host-associated > Fungi > Mycelium > Unclassified ...
CGTCTATTTTATATAAATCTATGACGTCGATATAAATTGCGTTTCCAATTGTCCGTTATCGTCGACACAACGCTATACATCTGTACTCAGTCAAGTCTGTGTAAGCCTATGTTTCAAGTGATAATTACTAACTGTGATGGCTATAAATGAGGTTGGAGGACGTTGAGTAGGTGGCACTTATACGTTTTTTTGTTTAATACAGGCGAAACAAGCTACATTTAATCTAACTCTATCCGAAACGGATCTCAATCGTGCGTAGCGTACACATTCTGTTCCAATTGAATCGTGCATGTTACACTTTATATATTCCTGTGTATGTTTGTATTATCTACAATAGATTTTTAAGCCTTAAAACATAAAGAATGGACGAATCATAATAAATTATTCTTTTCGTATTCGATTGTAAGTTAAATTCTTAAGGTTTAAGGATGCCGTTCCATGATGTGTATCATTGTACGCGCATATTCGACGATGGATCCGATCAATTGACTTGTTCCACCATTTTATGTATACGACAATTTTGTTTTTTATGTTCCATGCAGCGGATCGCGCGTAAGTGGATTGGCGATCTGCTAATTCGTTTACGAACAATCCGCTGGGCTGCGTTCAGGAATAGCACCTATAGATATATAATTCGCCTATAGATAGATATATAATATAATAATAGATATAAAAGAATAGATAATTCTACGTTGCATTTTTGCTACAATATACGTGACGTAACCTATAGCTTAGAGTGTCATCACATACGGCGTAACTTACGTAAGCATAATTTGCACTGACCAATTATATCATTTCACTTGAACATCAGTTTCTAGTCTAGTCACTTTATGCTTTTTATGCTATTTTGTTGTTACGCCAAAACATGATGGAATCATGCGTCAAATTCAACTTTTGACTCATTTTAGTTTATTCTGTCTGAAAAAATATTGGGTTTTGATTTTGCAACAGTATAATTACAGAAGTCGTGCACCCCTTTGTATCGCGTGGAAAGTCGAAATCAGTCAAAACCCATGTAGAACAATACAATTATAGACCTTATTTTATATCTCTGTGACAGATTTTTTAACTTCAATAGTCATCAACTATAACGCTTAATCTCAGATTACAGAGCAGAGCGACACTTCTTTTGTCAGATTCTTTCGTTTCATGCAAAAACGCGTTGAATAAGTTTAAGAGTAGTCTCGCAAAACTTTCCGATTTTAATAATTCATTCATCCGCTCATATGTATGCGATGGAAAGGTACTAGTTCCTAATGAGGCGTACTTTTCGAGATGCATAGGTTACGAAAACCAATCGTAAATTCAGCATATCTGTTAGAGTGTACAGATTCATTCTAATCAGCAATCGCATTTCTCTAATCTTCCGCGAAATACGCCCAATGTAACCAGCTTTAAGAATAGCGTATTCTAGTAAAGAAAATATAACGTATTCTAGTAAAATTACTAAAATCTGCAGATTAGGGGCTCCGCACAATAAAAGGAACAGGAAACAGAGAACAGAGAATTTCAACCTATCAGAAACTGTGTATTCCATAATACATGATTTCTGATAGGTTGAAATTTTTATTCTCTGTTCTTTGTTCTCTGTTCCTTTTATTGCGCTGAGTTCCTTACGCTTACACAAATTACGCCTCATGCACGGCACTTTCAGTGATCTAATTTCCATTAAAACCAGATCAAAATGTAAGAACTAACCAACTACAGTCGAGCATTCCCTTGTTCGATTGTAACAGGGTTATAATACTCGACTGTGGTTGGTTGGTTCTTAGGGTAAAAATCACACAGTGCAGAAAACGATTGCGGAATAGAGAATGCATCATAGATACAATCAATCAGCGTTATTTGAAATAACGCAGAATAATGCTCATTGGTTGCTTCTATGTTGTGTCGTTTTCCGTACTATATGATTTTACTCCGGTTTAAACCTTCAACGGAAACTAGACCAGTGATTGATTGATTGATTGAATTCTTCGATATGCGAATACGCGCGTATGACAATACACGTCATGGGATGGCATTCTAATGACCGCAACACACTCTTAATAACGTATAACGCATGTTGCATAAGCGAATCAACTAATCAGAATTTTTCCTTTCCTTCTATTCCTTTCCTTCTATTATATAGAAAAGAAGAATGGTTTCGATTGATTGATTCTCTTATGAACTATGCATTATATTTTATACAAGAGTCTGTGCTGCATAAGGGTGAAATCACACGATCCGGAATAGGACTGCAGAAAATAGAATGCATTATTGAAGCAACCAATCAGTGTTATTCCGCATTTTTCCATCATGCAAGTTTTGTATGCTATGTTTACATGATATATCAAAGATGTATCCAGCATGAGTATAATTTAAAAACTACTAACTTCATGTATTAATAATTTGCTTATTAAAATGAAATATAATTTTTCAAATTATAAAAACAATTATCACTGTTGTAGTATTTAATGTTTTACAATTAATATTTAGAATGTCATAACAATTTTTTTAACTGCTTTAACGCATTTACTATCATTTTTTCACATCGTGAACATAGCACACAAAACTGACGTGATGAAAAAGTGACGGAAAAGAGCACACTGAAATCGCACGTAATGCATCATTTTTCATCTTGGTATCTATATTTATACACTCAGATTTTGTCATTTTACTTTAGTCATCTCGACATTACGCAATTCCATCATATCAATTAGCATCCATCGTATCAAATTATTTTAATTTTCCAAAATACGACGGTTTATTACAAGAACAATGACGCATTCTCTATTCCGCAGTCCTATTCCGCACTGTATGATTTCATCTTAAAACTTAAAACATCTATTGTAAATCCCTAGTCAGAAAGAATAATGAAATCAATATCGAATCGACATCGATTCGACATTGATTTGATGCTTTCGACTCGATGTCAATTCCATTATCATTTCTGATTGAATTTAAGCAATTGGAAACATAGCCTTATAAGATAGACGAAGCATTCATAATACGAAAGAAACTGAAGACTTAATAGAAAGAGAAAGAAATAATTACGGAGTCCTATATGAGAGAAGCGAAATCGGCATCGCGATTTTTGATTGGTGTCAGCCCTCACCTAATTAAAGCAGCCATATTGTGACCACAGTGAAGAGCTGTCATATGTTTCCTTTCTATAGCTTAGGATCCTATATACAAGAGAGAAGCGACATTCATCCCCCACTACTACCTTTAGCACATGTTCAGCATCGCCATATTTAGTCTGCTCTAGTTGACTCTAGCTGACCGGTTCCCATGAAACTATTTACTCCATTATAAAAATCATGAACTCCGTCAGGATGAGATTAAGTAAGTATAATGCTTTTATGTTTTCTTGTTGAAATTAGCGATTAAATAATGCAATTAAAAATATTACACAAAAAGAAAAATATTACACAAAAACGGCATATTGTATACAATATATTGTATACAATATATATAGTTTTATAATTTTATTGAATGCATTATTGCAATAACGTTATGTATTTTTCTAACATGATTATGTTGATATTTTGCCAGAAAATATTTCGCAAATACACAAGGTAATTACGTAGATCAGGTTAGTTTAATTGTCATTAATTATTTCATATTTCATTTGTAAATGTATATATGAATATTTGTTATGAAATAGTCATATTTTCTACTAAGTTTTTCTGACATAGCTATTTTTTTTAGTGCAAATCAACTTTTAAAACATTTAATGAGATCAATGTAATCCAAAAACTCTTTGTAATACTGCAAATAATAAATCAATCATCGATCAACTCAAAGTCCAAATGATTGATGAAGCTTCACAATCATTTATTTGAAACAGGAGCATGATGCAAATCTAAATAAATGAAATGTGATGCTTTCTGATATTGAACAAATGAAAAATGAGATGTGTTCCACGAAGTGATTAATAAAATAATATAAATCAAATTATACGTTTATTTATAATAACAATTATAATATTATAACGTAAGCTAATAAGTGTACAAACACTGAAATATATTTTCTTATTCTTTATACTAATATTTCTATTGAAATATAGATTAGGTTTCTTACTGGATTGTTTCAAAATTTTTTTCCTCACTTTTGCAAATACTAAACATATATTCTCTAAATATTTATTCTCTATTTTAGATATGTGTATGAACCAGTTCAGCTGTAGAAAGGAAACATATGACAGCTCTCCATTGCGGGCACAATATAAATAAAATTAATAGAAAATTTATATTTCTTTAATATGTTTTCAAAACATAGACTTATTCAAGATCATTAATTATATTAATTTATAGTAATAGAGTGAATAGGACAATAAAGAGGAAGATTAATTGAAATAAAAATATAGAATATTAATAGTAGAAAAATAAAAAATAATATAATATAATAATTAAAAGTAATAAAAAGTTTTGATGATTTAATAATAGGGGGGGGGGAGAAGATAGATAGATATTAGAAATTAATTATTTAAATTATTAAAAGGGGAAAAATAGGGAAGAGAGTAGAAATAATGGGGTAAAAAGATTTATTAAAATTTTTATAGTAGGCTTAAAAAGTTAATAATAAATGATAAATTTTCATATTTTTTAATTTAAAGGTAAAAGAATGAAAAATAAAAAATAGTTTAGGGTAAAAATTTGTCTAATTAAAATTAAAGTCTTTCAATTAGACTGCTTTAATTAAATGGAGGATAACACCAATCAAAACTCGCGACGCCGATGTCGCTTCCCTCATATATAGGACTCTAGCTCTATCATTTAATTTAAAGCTGGTTCTACTAGTCGCAGCATCGCAAGCGTTAAACATCAAATTCGACTCTGATTGGACCGCAACGCTTGCGATATGCTTACGACGTTGTGACTAATATAGAATCAGCTTAAAATTGATATTAAGCTGGTTCTACGTAAGTTGTAAGCTGATCGCAAGTTTGTTGCGACAACTAATATGAAATTTGTATTTTGAAATTAACGCTTCGTATTGGCTGTCGCAATAAACTTACGATCAGCTTGCAACTAATGTAGAACCGACTTTAATGTCGCTAGTGTACTTAGCTTCCAAGCGTCACACGAAAAAAGTCCGGATGGCCGCTCTCAGATTTCTCTCTGGCCTAATCTAACCTAACTTAATCTTAAGTTTTAAATGCAAGTATAATTATCCAACAACGGGCACTTTAGATAAAATGGTGTTGTGCTTTCGCGAATTTTATCATCACTGAATAATAAAAATTGTTTAATAATTATCAAGGAACTGTTATTTTATTACTGCGAGTAATAATTATAGAAATATTATAGATTCCATGGCATTTCCACTAAATGATCAAGTCTATACAAAATCCTTTACTCCCAGGGAGTATGAGGTAATAAAGTTACTATAACTTTAATGACTTTAATATGATTGAGAGTTTGTGTTATATATATATATATATATATATATATATATATATATATATATATGTGTATGTGTGTGTATGTGTGTTGCAACTTTGCATATGTATATTTTATATACACATACTCATACATTGTAACATTTATTTGTAGGTAGAACTTCTTTATGCAGCAAAAGAAAAAAATATAATTGTTTGTTTGGGAAAAAATTCCGAGCAAACCTTTCTTTCTATAAAATTGATTCAAGAGTTTGCTACCAACAATAGAAGGTAATGAAATGTTTCCATTTCAACAAACTCTATTGAGTTATTTTCCAAGAATAGTAACAAAAACATTAAATATGAATAGCCCATAGCTTTATATAAAGTATCTCAAGTATGTTTATTAAATTTAATACATATTTAGTTATAAATATTCAAATCAAATATTAATTACAATATTTGTTAAGTATATTTGAATCTATTTTTTTCCTTGCATAGATTAGTAAGTAATGGTGGAAAACGAGCGATATATATATTAAATGACAAAGACAAATGTACAATAATAGGAACTTATATAAAGCAATTAACAGATCTGAAAGTATTAGCATGTGATCCTAGTATACTTGAGGGATTTGACAAAAGTTTTGAAAGTTCCCACGTAAGAAAAAATTATTTACTGTGTATTTGCTGTTAAAAAAAAATTTATTACAAGTATTTTTTTATTATACATTTAATTTTACACATATTTGTAGGTATTAGTCGGAACGTCAAAAGTCTATGCACAATTAATATCAGAAAGCAAACTTTTACCATGTCACATAAATCTAGTCATAGTAGATGAGTGCCATAAGTCTATTGAAGATAGCAATTTAAAGTTTATCCTGCAAACTTTTCTATTGTGCAACAATGTTCCTAGAATAATTGGGTTAGCGGTACCAGTGTTTAATTTGACACAAGAACCTGGAAGATTAGGCTTAGAGATAGAAAAAGTAGAGGCTGCTTTCCAGTGTGAAGTAGAAACCGCTAATGATATTCTTTCAATAATACGGTAAGTTTAATAACTTTCTGATAATGTCCTTTTGCTGACAAACTAATAATGTGAGAATTATTTGTATATGCAGTTATAGCCCAAAACCAAGAGAATATGTTGTGGAGTATGATAAAGGAGAAAAGGAAGACTTGTATAATATGCTTAAAAGTTGTGTGTCACATGCAATTGAATTTTTATGTGATCATCGGTATGATCCAATGGAAATTTATACTGAAGAATTTTATGAGGATATTCAAAAAATTCCTGATCCCATACAAAAGCCCTTTGAGATGATGCAAGATTTTTTGCATATATTAGAAACTCTTGGACCATGGTGTGCCGATCGTGCTGCTTTAACATTGTTATTTTTAACGGAAAAGTTGAAGATCAAAACTCCTTACGAGAGACATTATCTTTTATTAAATATGATAACATCTGTTTTTATAAAAATTCGGTAAGTATTGTAATAATGATATTGACATCTATGTGCTAAATGCAATTAGGGAGTTTAAGATATTGTATAATTTTGTGCGTGTGTGTACACATATACGAAAATTATGATCTTTTTACAGTGCCCTTTGTGATAATGAATTTCAACATTTGTCTGAGAAAGAAAGGATATATCAATATAGTACTCCAAAAGTTCATCGATTGTTGCAAATCTTAAAAATTTACACTCCTTTTTATACTAAAGAGACTACCACTCCAGAGAAAAAGGCAAGCGCTGGTAAGAATCTTTTCCAATTTATAAGATATACGTGAAGAGCATACAATAATATATTTGTGTACTTTTAATGTATATTTATAAAAATACATTACATTTTTCTCAGATATTAATTCAAAAAATTGTATCACAAAAAGTGACAAAAATATTTCTTTCTCGAGAACTCAGGAAAAACCTATGCAGTTGAAAAAGTTAGGAGGTAATTGGAGATCTAACGATGACAATTACAAAAAAACGTTCAAATTGCAACGTTACTCCTGCAGTGGTACAGATCCCGATCTGCTTTGTGGAGTAATTTTTGTGGATAAGGGATTTACAGCTAAAATTTTATTTTATCTATTAAGCGTATGTATATAAATCTCAGTATTACAAATTATCAACGTAATTTTTTTTATTACAAATTATCAACAATTTTTTAATATTAATTTCCTTTAATATTAATTTCCTTATAGGAAATATGTAAACATGACGAAGATTTGCACTTTTTATCACCTCTTTATACAATTGAAAGAAATACTGATGACGTTGGTTATTCGAGAGATCTAGAAATGGGACATAGGAAGCAGGAAGAAGTCTTAAAACGGTTTAGAATTCATGAGTGCAACTTATTGATTGCAACTTCAATCTTGGAAGAAGGTTTGTAAATATTTTTTTATCATGTTTTTTTTTTAATTGGATTTTATTTCAAAGATTTATAGATTCAGGATCTAAGAACAAAAAAAAGAAGTTTCTATGAACATGTGTTTGATTTTATATTTTTAATTAACATTTTTTTATTTGTATATTTTTATGATACATTTTATAATCTCCTTTTTTTTTGTATTTGCACCTATTGCATCTATACACTTTTTTAAAGAACCATCTACCGTGATTTGATAGAGAGATGATCATTTTCTTACATGTTCTAAAGGCATTGATATTCCAAAATGCAATTTTGTAATGAGGTATGACTTTCCGAAGAATTATCAGTCATATATACAATGCAAAAGTAGAGCAAGAGCCATGGATGCCTTGCATGTATTATTGGTGCCACAAGAAGCATCTAAAGAATTTATATGGCAGTTGGCTCAATATCAATATATAGAAAAGGTATAACTTATAAAATTCATTTATAATTTCCTTATAAAATTTTAATAAAATTTCAGTGTTTTGTAAGGTTCTTATTATCTCTCGACGCAATTACATCGAATAAGACATTTTAAGACCATAGCAAGGAAATATATAAATTTTTTCTTGTTATAATATGTATGGAAGTAAAATTTGCTTGTTTTTTATATTCACTTGCATTTAATAGCACAGATTGATAAAATATTCCCTTTTTTCTTATTATCTTACATTGAGATATTTACATAATAATATCAGCTATAATTAATAATATAATTTAAACTACATTGTATTTTACATTTCTAAGGGACTTATTCTATAACTCTTAACGACTGTAATGTTACAGTTACAATCGTTAAAAGTTACAGAATAGATCCCTAAACTTTGTTTTTTCTTTGAATGAACATACATACATATCTCATAACAATCGATATGTTTGACAATAGACAGTTTAAAATTATTTTTTAATCTACAAAGAGAGTTTCAATGTTATGAATATATATTATTCACTGACATTATTCACTGACATCCGTGATGGCATGCGAAAAAGAAAAGAAAAATTTATTTTGGTGTGTAATGCAGGATTTCTTGCATCTGCTATCGCAATTCATAGTATGGCTGAAGTAAGAAAAAAGGGGAATTTTAATTCGTATTCGGATTTATCTTTCCAAATTATAGTATTGCATACGTTTTATTTGATTTATTCATCAAATTTAGTGCGTACCAGTTTTATTATCAACCTTTAATGTGGTTCATTATCTGCGCCAACCTCAGTCGAAAATTGTAATGGAAGAGCATCAATCTATTTTGTAGACTTTATTATTAAAATGTTCTAATAAAGAGCTGACTGAAGATGAAGAGAATGAAGCAGATATGTATGCTGCAATGATACCACATTACAAACCACTTGATGGTGATGATGCTCCTAAAGTAACTTTTAATTCTGCCATTTCGCTAGTTAATAGGTAACGTTTAATTAGTTAATAGGTAATGTAATGTTTCATATTATTAATATACTTATAGTGAAAAGTTGTACGAGTACAGTATCATCGCATTATTCAAAAAGTTTAATTGATAATAAGTACGTGTTTTAAATCATGCAGGTATTGTGCAAAATTACCTAGCGATACTTTTACGAGATTAACACCAGAGTGGCGTATTGAAACAGTGAATATTCATGATATAGTGATGTATATCTGTTTTCTACGACTTCCCATAAATTCACCGTTGAAATATGTAATTACGGTAAATATTTACACATATATGTATAAATATAATAAGAAATAAGAAATATTATAGCATTAGATATTTTTTAACCATAGTTTATTTGATTGTCTCAGAGATGATTTTCATTTAGTGGAAATATCAAGCAATAATATTGCTTTAATTTTTAATGTCGTGTAGTATTTAATTAATATTATAATTTTTATTAATAACTAATATTATAATTTTTGTAATTTTGAATTAAAATTGTATTAAAACATGATTTGGTAATTTAGTAAAGTATATATATATAGATTGTATTGTATATTTTTTTTTACTAAACTTAGTCTGGTAAAAGTTCCTTCATTTTAATCTCTATTTATGTTTTTGGATAATGTCTTGCGATATTTTTTATTGAAAAAAAAATTTTGCTTTGTGATCGAGAAACATACATGGCAAAAAAATCATCCAATAGTTTCGGGAAATGCTTCTATATGTAATTGTTCGTAATGTAATTTATAATATATCATGGCTTTTTTCCTATTGTGCCTTCAGTCATATCCAATGCCGAATAGAGCGATGGCTAGACGTATGGCTGCTTTGCAAATGTGTATCGATCTACATCGAGAAAACGAGATAGACGATAATTTGTTACCTATTGGAAAGGAAAATTTTAAAGCCAAACCTGAAGATGCAGAGGTACCTGCTTTGCCAGATGAAAGCAGAGCTGATTTTTCAGAAGCTAGACCAGGGACGACAAAACGGAGACAATATTACTATAAAAAGGTCTATCATTTTTTTTTCTTTTAAAATGTATTCTTATACAGTTGAACAATAGTTACTTGAACAATATATAATATATTATATATATATATATATATATATATATATATATATATATATATATATATATATATATAGAACGAAAGTACTTATTCAAAATATAAAACTTGAAAATTATATTGATTGCTGTTGCAACTCAATTATCATTTGTATA
>Ga0157363_1007368_pt1 | contig 10423 bp, 5 predicted proteins | sample AttsexASBM1_FD_111477 | JGI IMG/M metagenome (GOLD analysis project Ga0157363, IMG submission 111477) | Fungus gardens microbial communities from leaf cutter ant in Ribeirão Preto, State of São Paulo, Brazil - Atta sexdens ASBM1 | ecosystem: Host-associated > Fungi > Mycelium > Unclassified ...
CTGATCAAATCTACTTTTTCTGATTTATCCTTTTTCATATTTCTTCCTCCTTTCCTAAATTCTATCACTAAATTCTATCTTTCTTACCGCGATACATAAGTTATTTTATGTCACAATGGGAAGAAGATATCTCTTGGAAAATATGAAAAAGGCGAAAAAGAAGAGGCGAGAGAAAATCTTTTCCCCAAGATATACATGTAAAACGGCAGCGTCCAGTACGTTAAACGCCAAGATGTCCAAAGTATTTCACAAGATAGCACGACGGAAGCAGTCGGTGACCTGATCTCTAACTATGTACCAAGTACACCGCGCTCCGGCGCACATTTATCCCCCCTTGTAACACGCGTTTATTTTGGACAACTGCGAGTTATTAACAGATCCGCGGTTCAAGCCACGATATCCCGTCGCACATTTGTTGTCTAGATGTAATAATAGTACTGCCGACGATACTATTTGCTGGAACAAACTCGTGGGGGGCCGGCGGACTAAGCGTCTCCCTTTTAACGCCGGAATGTCACAGCGACGATGCGACAGATCTCAAAACGCACGTAATCATTAGGAGCGATGTTATAATTATGTGCTAGCTCGACACTTATTACAATATAAATAATTTAGCTCGTGAAGTTACAAAGCAAAATATAAGGATCGTCTATAATGAGCATTAAAATTGATTTTATGTATTATAATTTGGTTTATTGTTATATTCTGTATAAAGTAAAATGTTTCGACTTATTTTATTTAGTTTTCTTCGGTTACTTACATAATATATCAATATTTCTTATAATCCCATTTTGCTGTATAATAATAACATAAATTAAAAATTAGAAACCTTAACAATTAACATTAAATTAATTTACTGTTCTTATGTGATTGTGTTCAATTACGTTATTTACTGCGTTTTATAGATGTATTCACCAGTCACAGATTGTATTACAATGTCACTGATAAAACGTCATTCATTTAAAAAATAAGATGATACTTTGATGTTTCAAATTTTACATATTCCGGCTTCTTAGTTCGGAAATCACGCCTCAAAATTTGTCCTCGTTAATTTCGGCAACAACTAATTATGTAATATACCGCAGAAAATGCGATATGAAGCGCCTGCAATTGGGAAGATTCTCGCGATTGCAATCTTTTAAGAAGATTAAAAGTATGTGTCAACGTACAATATCCCTTCAATGTCGGGAATTCCACGATCTTCGTACCTTACCGTAAAAAGAAGGAGAGTCACGCGCGTCTTTATTGAGTTTTGTATTAATTTTGTGATATAATAATTTTTTTAAGCCAACTAAGAGAAACAATATTATTTTCGGTCAAAGCGAATTTTAATACCTAAGTTTTTCAGTGTGAATTTATACTATATATGCATATCCAATTTTGCAAGCCGCGCGTTGAAATCCTTTTCAGTTTTAAAACGCAATCATAAACAGTCATAAACAGACTATAATAGTGATATCACATATTAAACTGACAAGCAATTTAATAATTCTTGATATATTTTTTGAAGAATAATTGAAGTTGTTACCACATGAGGGTTGGAGGACTCTTCAGTGGGAATATAAAAAATACATATCACTTAGGATTTATCGTATAATCAAAGATAATTAAAGATCAGTTGGGTTTAACTTTTTAATTTGGTGAAATAAATTTTTCTTCGAATGCTAATGACACCGCAGAATAAAACTTTGGCCAACGGCTTTGCGGCGTCCTCATGGAACGTCGCGTCTCGGGATGTATGAATCATAACTTAGATAGCTCTAACGCATAACTTAGTTAGTCAGTTATAAAACGCATAAATTACCGCGCCCGACGAGAGTTTATGCGGTTTATAAATATCCGGATTTAACCATGCTGCTTGGGTGCATGGATGCTGCGACCATCGAAAAATTATGATTTGTACGCGGTGGCCTTCGAGAAAACCATTGTGTCGTCTCCGCAAAAACTATCATGAATTTTCGATAGAGGTAGAGTAAATCATTTCGTGGAAAGTTCTATCCACTTCGCGAATATCGATTAATTTAAGTTTAACTAGGAGTTAAATTTACGATACATTTTGTTAAATTATTGGAATAATTACTGAAATAATTACTGAAATATTAATCCCTACATATTATTTTACATATTATTTTCGAATAAACGAAATGAAACATCACTTAGGGAAGAATTATAAAGGACAAGTTAAATGCTAAAGAAAGTGATGCAAAGAAGAGGAGCGCTTTCTCAATATTTTTCGTAACTAATTCTACATGTAGAATGAAAATATTATTCTGTACTATATTCAGTCAAATAATGAAAAATACTGTATTCAGTCAAAGCGATATATATTTCAATGATAGAATTGGAAGGATGCTCACTTGAAACTCGGGAGATCCGAATTCGAATCTTGGCTAAGACTTTTCTTGACTTATTTTTCGCAATAAATTATTTACAAATTTTTAATGATGTTTATTATACAGCATCAATAACATTAAATTGTTTGTCAATTTAATTTATGATATCATTGCTTCAGCTTCGATTTAGGAATGAGTTTTAAGATCGACAAACAATTAGCGCAAAGTTTGCTTGAATTGGAAATTGTATAATTCACAACGAATATAATCTCAAGTAAAAGAAAAGTCATAGATATAACAACGCTGTTATTTTTACAATCACTTTTTATAATAACGATTTGATGATGGCATACAATTTTTATGACTGAAACAATAACTAGCTAAACACTAAGATTGTGCTAAGGTTGGGAAGATCTCTTTGAAAAGTAACTTGTCACTATTATACATTATTTACTGAAAAAAGTAATTCATTATTTGTAATGCATCAACGCGTTACTTTATTCGTTACAAATAACAAGTAAAAGTAACTTGTTACAAACTAATGAGTTACTTTTTTCAGTAACAAGCGACTTTTTTAATCCATTATAAATAACAATTGACTTCTCCAACTCTGATGTTCGCCATAAAAAATTCGCAATATTATTATCAAATCATTATTATAACAAAATAATGATAAAAAGTAACGGTGTAATAACGATAACAAGTAATGCGTACTTTTATCCCCTGACAAAAGTCATAATAATAATATAAGGACATCTTCATGACTTCATTTATCACATATAAGTTCATTTTTAAGTATCAAATGACGTCATGATGTTCTATGATATCATATAGGAATTGAAGAATCGTCTTGATCGAATATGGTGTTTTTCATTCATATATGTATTGACTCATGCGATTTTCATTTGATATTGTAATTAATTCTGCCCTTTTAATATTTCGCCCGGTCGCCATCGAGCTGATGTATACATCATAGGTGGACGCGCGGCGTTTATTACGATCAAAACAAGAGGCGCGGATCTCCACATGTATGGAGTCTGCGCGCGCGCGCAATTCTGCCCATGAGTATCCGCGAACGCTCAACATTCATGTAACATACACCTGTATTCTGATTAAACAAGATGGATATGTACGTATCCTTCCATTATATTCCATCAATACGCGCAATTTCAATTTTTTTCAGACCCTTATAGAAATTTGATACAATATTGATCAATTAATCACTCATTTTCAGTATTAAAAATTATACTGTTAACGATATTTTTAACATCTCACTCAAAATGAATGATTAATTGGCCAGTATTAATTTTTTATAGAGGGATCGTGCCATCCCCACATAACTAACATTTTTTCGTATCGCCGGAATCGATTTTACATCGCATCAATCAGTCGAACTTTCATTGCATTCTCAACAATTAAAATATATGAATCATAAATCGAGCGAATTCGTATATATGATTCAAATCGATGTTTTCCGCTTCAAAAAATTTATTTTCTCATGTCAATTAAAGATTCTATACAGAATCTGGCCACAAGCAATTTTGTTATTTAAATTAAGAGTGAAAAAAAGAGTACAACTTATACTATCTTACTTATTCTAAATTGGGACACGTTTGTAAATATTACTTGAGTGCCTTCAAATTTTACTGTATATGTTTTATTGTTGTTCACAGAATATTAAACAAAATGATTAATTTATATCCACCAAAAAAATCATTAAAAATATATTTTACAATGTTTTTACACAAAATCATTTTGTAAATACATTTAAAATGTAATAAACTTGAGTAGTGTTTTCAAATAAAGCCTTATTGAAGTTGACAAAAACGGACGAACCGATCAAAAGTTTATCTCATGGCTAGACTCTTGTTACAGAGTCTCTAATGCCAATAAGAATATGACAAAGTTTCAAAGATCATGATGAATCGGAGAACGTTGATTTGAATGATATTGATTGATCGATACGATACCAGCGTGTGCTGATATTAAAATGATGAATATAATGGACTTGCCAATGACGATTTAACTCTGCATACAGAACGGCTGAATCACGACCTTAATCACGACGACCAACGGCGACGACAACGGCGATGATTGCGGAGCACAGTTTGATCGACTTTAGATCCGACAACGTGGCGATCGGACGGTTGGCCACGGGTTATAATGTCGGCGGATGGGTCGATTGGATTAGGTCGGTCGGTCGGTTGGTTGGTTGGTTGGTCGGTCGGTCGGTCGGTCGGTCGGTTGGTAAAAGAGAAGAGAGTGAAAGAAAGAGAGAGAAAAATAGAGATAGAGAAGAGAGAACAGGTGTAGGTTCTGGACCTGGATGATGGTACGTGGTGCGGCAGGGCCGGGGGCTGACGCGACACTGCTCGCGGGCGCGTACACGCGCGCACGCCGCGCGCATCCGCCGACGCGCATATCCGGCCCTCGTTCATGTGCGCCGGCACCGATATAACCAATCCCGGAAGCGGGATAAACGGACGAGTGGCGCGCACCTGAAATCGCAGCCACGTCACGGGGTAGGTCGAATGACCATGGATTCGAATTTCGAATCGAACTGGATCGACGTCGATAAGCCGGGAGAGGCCTCGTTGCCCCACGAAAAAGCGGTAGAAGTACAAAAGTGATCTCAGAAACCAGCCACCATTAAATCGATATCATCCCTTCTCAGCTAAATATTCCTCAAGTATTCGTAGAATTTTCTTAAAATCCTAAAATGATAAATTCCAAGAGTATTCCGAAATATTCCGAAATATTTACAGAAAGAAAAAGCATTCAAATAATCGTTAAATATTCCATTCATACATCGTTACATATTCGGAGAATGTTCCATATATACTTATATAGTAGCGCTCAAAAATATTTTGTAGATATTAAAATTCCTGATTTTCAAATGGGAGGATTTTCAAATAAGAGAGACTCATTAGTAAGTTAAATATCGTTTATTTTAAATTATTTTACTGTAATTTCCAAAAGATCATTCATGTATACAATATTGATGCACAACTCTGACCTAAATCGCTTCCCATCTGCCAATATTACCAATTGAAATACTTTACAAATTACTTTCGAGCTGTACTGTTATATTCCGTAAAATTATAATTTTCCTATAGAAATTCCGTGTAAATGATTTTCATAATATATAGAAATGTTTATACACTATTCATTAATATTTAAATATTTCTGTAAAAATTCTTGTATTGTTCTGCAATATTCGGCACATTGGGAATACAAATCTATCCTTTCACGCATGATTAGCTGAGTCCTGACAGGTGATTCGTTTCGAGTTACGTTTGATATGCAATAAAGAGAGAACTCATCAAATGTCTTGTAAAGAGAAATATATCACTAAATACAGCTAGAACAAATTTTTCAATGGACATTTTAGGCGGTTCAAACCCATATAACAGAAACTTGCAGCAACAATAACATTCCAAACATTGCAGCATGAGATAAAGTTTTTTCATTTATTTATTCTTTCTATATTCTTTCTATCCATCTTGATTTATATTATTCTATAACTTTTCTTTCTTTCTTTGAAAAAAATTATTAAAGAAGCAATTTTGGTTGTTGAAGCAATATTTCACAGAAAAAAGAAGTCTAGTCTTATATATTTTTCGTAGTGTTTATTGGTGCTTACTGAATCGGCGTAGATATCGAGCTATCGAGCGCTCTAGATAGATCGCATTTAACAATGTCTCGACCGAATTCCAAATAATCTTAAAAGAGCACATATTATTTCCGATTGAGTGACTTCTTTCTACCGATAGCGGAATTCCGTTAGACAGAATGGAAGGGAAAAAGAAGGCGTCGCGTGTTCGCCAACTTCCATCAGGGATGCTCGATTAGAATCAACAAGGAAGCTCGCAACAGGTGAGAATGTTCGTCTTGCATACACGATGATCCTTTCGACACGAAACTCTCCTTATGGGGGTTGAATGTTCGGATAACGTTGAAGATCAGTTACTGTAATACTCAACTTCTGTCAATGGAATCTCCGAACTTGGATTCGACTAATAATTGTATAATATATAGACAAATCAGAATTTATCCTAAACGTACAACTCACAGTCTAGAAATAGATCGTATCCGCTTGTATCACAATTGAAATGTACGATGTATAAATTCCGTCAAAGTCCCCTCAGTGAGATTCCTTTCCCACTAGTAGCATTTTACATCTGTGTGAAAGAGTAGCGGAAATATCGGCATCAGTACCGGATTGGCGCGTTGGTATGCGCGTCACAATGGTCATGTTGTTTCTATTCGACGTCCCGCGAGGGGAAAAATTCGCGGATAAAGTGGAAACGCCTGGAAAGCAGCCGGCGGCGGAGCGAAAATAAAGAGAAACGACAGGGAACGTTCAGCAATGATACCGCCTCGTGCATCCGAGAGTAGATATGCGCAGTGATGCGTCTCGACGAATGCACCCGCGAGCTGCACGTTCTCCGACACGACCGAGAAGTTTCTGACAATTATAAAAAAGAAGAATTGCCAGGATGCATGGAGAATAAAAGTGTTCGTGGAAAGCATGCGAAACCAGATTCTTCAGTCACGTTGTATTCCGATTCAGGACAGAAGCCTTGACAGAAACAGAAATTTTTTGTAAAATTAGTAAATTGTCAAATCTAAATAATAATATTTCTATTTGCAGGCGCGATCTTTCATATTTTGTCTTGCGATATTTTATATTTTGCATTATATTTATAATATTAAATTTATTATATTTTAGTATTATTATATTTTTTTACAATTTTTATATAGATATTTATATACATATACAAATATAAATAATGTATACAATATTGTATTATTTGCAGTTTTGATTTTTATTCAGGTATTGTTTAGCCAGTTTCTAGCATTGAATGTCTTTGTTTTCTCTACAACAAGTTAGATTGTGAACAGTAATCTTTTGCAATCATACCGCGCGCGAGTATAAATTTTATCATAAACATAACATTCCTCTGACAAATAAGAACTGTAATCACAGTCAGGTGGATATTTAGCATTAAACTGAGATGTAAATTGGAGTGTCTGTCTCGTAAATGCAGTAAAAGACGTTATTTCAAGCTGCGTTCATCGTTAAGTCGTTCCAAAGTAAATTAAAGTAAGGTGGCAGAGGCAATTGTTTTGTGAATTCCTTGAAATGTAAGCGTTGCATAAAACTGGACCGAGCAAATAAATGATTAATTCAAGAATTAAGTTCTCAAAGAAAAACGCGGTCATTATTTATTCTTTTAAGTGAATTGCCTCTCGCTTTTCATAATCGGATTCCATCGGTATCTCCCTGGATGAACGTGATATCTTCTCGTTATATCTAGAATTATCTTTCGCTGTATTGTTCCTTTGTCCTTAAATGAAATCGATCGTGATCACCATCACATGTATAATTTATAAGCTGCCGTTAATTAAATTTCAGCATTTGATTGGGATCATTTAAATTTATGATGGATAGCATGGTTTTCGTGAAAAATAGCTGATTGCCTTCAGAAAATGGATTAACATTTAAAAAAGTGAATATCATATTTATCGCATTGTTAATATTAATAGTGTAATTATGAATGTACAACTTGATGAAAGAATATCAAATGTAACATAATTGTGTATAATGGCGACTGAATATCGATTTTAAAAATTTTCTTATTTTCTACTGGTTGATTTTTAAATTTTTAAACTTTTTAAATTTGGAGCAAATTTCTGATTTATGCAAGAGTGAGCATACTTTGAATAATTGAACATTTACGGTGGGAATGTTACATTTGGTTTTCTTACTTCATGCTGTGTATAATATACAGGATATATCAAATTATGAAAAGCGATTCCTAATTTTACACACAGTGTACATGATTAAATGACTGTAAAATAATCATTATTTTATTGCAGTAGAATTTTTCTCTCGCTTCACTTTCTCCGAGATAAAGTAATCGTCAGAGATATATTGTGGGTATTATCAGTCTCTAGTAAAATATTACGCGATACCTGGTAGTTTTTATCGGGTACGTTTTTGAATGATCGAGGTATTCTGTGTTGTTCGTCAACGATTTGCCGACCCGACAGATCGTCGGTGAGAGTGCTCGTGGACGACAGAGAGAGAGAGAGAGAGAGAGAGAGAGAGAATGCGAGGGTGTGTTGGCGTGAACCACATTGCGACACGGGCTGACACGTATGCGAATATACCTTTAGTTCGCGGCTTGACGAAGCTCGACATTAAAGAGCCTCTCGCAATATCGGGGGCATAGCACAGGCTGGAGAGCGACTTGGCAGGACCCGGAGGATACGGAGAGTGTAATGTAAACTAATTAGCAACGAGTCTGTGTCAATTAAGCCCGCTAGAGTGCCTCTCGCACTGACATTCCGCCGATGGGGCCTTGTACAAGCATCTCGCCGTGACAATGATGTACCAGGTTTATAAAGATCGAAAACTATTGATAGGGAGAGAAGGAAATGTCTCCGTATATTGGACCTTTTCGAGTTAGAAATTCAATTTTTTATAGGATCTTTTGATATAAAATCGTAAAATATTTAATATTTAACAGGATGATTTATTTCTACGTTAACAAACCAATATTTAAAAAATATACATTGTAAAGAATATACAAAAAAAACATTCCAAATAGTTTTAAAGAAAGACGTACAAGAGGTGACATCCCCCTTTATATCATATAACTTTTATTTAAAATGTTTTTTTAATAAATTTACATCTTTAAAATATTATAGTCCTCTTTAAAATATTAAGATAAAAATGAATCATCCTATATATATGTTTAACTATTAATCACGTCTTTCGTTAATTTTCGTCCTGCAATAAAATATAGAAATATAGAAATAAATTCTGTAATAAAAAATAAAAATAAAAAATTGTCATTATAATCTGCATAATAAAATTTTTTTAACTATTTTATTCTCTTTCTAATCCAATCTGTGTAGTATATGTTTCGTGAAACGATTATTAGCAAAGCAATAAATATTAGATCTGCCTTTCACATGAGCTTAATGCCACGGATGTAACACGCTAATAGGAAAATACTAAAACGGGAAATTACGTTCATCCCATGACGTCGGCCGTATCTGTCTGATCGTGCACGGCTCGCAATTATCTCATCTACGACAGACGGGAATCGTGCTTTCGAATTCACAGCACGTTGCAGAGAGTACTCGGTGATCCGATACTTCGATAATTCGGACGCACGTTTCGGCGACATGTGGTTCACACTTCGGTCTACAAGAGTGTACATACATCATCCTTACGTGCCTGCAGTATGTCTCTAACATTTATCGCTTTGTCGAAATTAAAGCAATCGATTGAATTGTGTGAGCTAATAAATATTTAATTAGGTCGAACAACTGCTGTTTAATGATATCATAGTAATATTGAAAGAATAAACGAATCAAGAAAGCAACTCAAAAATATCACAATACCGCTAAAGTTGGAGCATAAATCATCAACAAGTTATAAATAATATCGTTATCTGTATAATTGAAACATTATTTGGAAGTCAATTATTAAATTAATTCTCAAACACAAGGTATTGAAAAATTAATAAATAGATGACATTTTATACAGGATAATAAATAATTCATAACTGGATTAGAAGTAAAAATTATCGTGTTTTTTAGCGTGCAAAATATCTCGACAAATGTTTACTTATTTACGGAACCATTCGATATTTCTGTATCACATCGTATGCGAAATTATTCAAATGTTGTCGACGCTACTCTCTTTCGGCTCTTAAATATCGTAACGCAAACGCTATGTATCTAACGGTTACAACGGGGAGGAAGTTTGATTCGCTCCGAACGCATCGTTTGCAACATCCCGCGCGCATTTCCACATTCATCGAAATCCGGCATACCGCACGGAACTTTGGCAACTTCGATCGTCCAAGCCGAGATGCAATTGCGGGATTAATCAACGTCGCGCACATGGACACACACGCGCGCACTCGTTCGTACGGATATACACACGCGGTTCTCTCACGTACTGCTCCGTGCGACTGTAGTATCGGCACGGTCGATACTCGCCTCACACACGTAGCGTGCACGCACACACACACCACACCACACCACACCACACACACACCACACCACAC
>Ga0157363_1007369_pt1 | contig 10423 bp, 7 predicted proteins | sample AttsexASBM1_FD_111477 | JGI IMG/M metagenome (GOLD analysis project Ga0157363, IMG submission 111477) | Fungus gardens microbial communities from leaf cutter ant in Ribeirão Preto, State of São Paulo, Brazil - Atta sexdens ASBM1 | ecosystem: Host-associated > Fungi > Mycelium > Unclassified ...
ACGCGGGATTCGTACGCTACCCGAAAGATGGGAGAAAGTAGTGGCCAGCGATGGACAATCCTTTGAATCATAAATGTATAACCAGTTTTTTACAATAAAGCCTCGAATTTCGGAAAAGAAACGGCGGAAGCAAAGTTGTACACCTAATAATATTGCGTCTGAACATTCACACGTGAAACCGAAAAGTAAGTAATTATTCTCCGAATCATCGTTCAAATCGGCTAAAAATTTCTCCGCGGTTATTCGCGGATCAAGTGTCGAAGTAAGCTTGATGATTCTGCAAATAATTTCTTTCTTAAAACCCTTTTTACAGAACTTTGTATAACAACTTTACACACAACTTTTATACAGCACTCACGCGATAGAGGCTTTCACGAAGTGAAACTCAAAAATGATTTTTTCTTAATACGAATCTCCTTATTTATACATAAAAAATTCCTTCCCTAAAAAATTTGATAAAAGCTTCGAGAAAATTCGAGAAAAATTTAATCCTTATTATATACGCTAGAATGCATTTAGATAAGACCGTAAAAATATTTCTTTATTTCTTACTGTGATGAATGTTCCAATATATTCCTTCTTTTCAAAAAATAAATTTTTTGATATCAAAGATTTATACTCGTCAATTTACTTTTCAGTTTGATAATTTCAATTTTTTCCATGCAACACTCGAATATTGCAAATTTGATTATATCCGAACATAAAATAATTTTGTAATTCAACCTTGAAAAAAATTCTTTCTTTTGTAAATTTTATTATTTGTAAAATATTTTTATATTTGTTACTTTGAAGAATATTTCAATAAATTTTTTCGTGTCAAAGATTTATAACTCATTGTTTTTTAGTTTAATAGTTTACAATTTTCTTTCTAATGTTCGGATACATGTTTGATCAAGTTTGAACATGTTCGAAATAATTTCGTTATTCATTCTTCGAGAAATTTCTTTCCTTTTCGAAAAAGGAACTGCAACATAATATCATAAGAATGATTCTTCTAGAATATTTCTAAATGTTTCAATTTTTGTCCTGTCTAACACACGGATATTATAAGTTTGAATATGTTCGAAATAATTTCATTATTCAAGAATTTTTGTCTTTTTTGAAGAAAGTAGTGTGTCATAGCATCGTAAGAACGATTCTTCTAGAAATTATTTCTAGAATACTTTTAAATACTTCTAGAAATTACTTATTAATTCTAGAGATTTTTTTTTGTTAATTTTCGAAAAGTATGTAAGCACAAATTGCTTCGCATAATGATACGCTGGTTCATTCTTTGTCATGCGAAGCGATTACTTCGTGAGCAAACAAGCTTACGCTTCTTGATTTTCATCCAACATTTTGGACTATTGGAAAGTTTTTGTGTCATACAATATTTCGCAGAAGAGGAATGGCCGAGCAAAAAGACACTGATATTTCGGAAAAATCGGTGTGGATCCGCGATTCTATCAAGATCTCAATCAGTTTGCGCATTGATGAGAACGTGAGAAAAAACACTCGATTTCACACGATTACGACAATGGACTTAACAACTCTCGTTGTTCGAAGATGATTCATGTGGGGTTACAAACGAAGGAATCTTCAAGCCTCTTGTGAAATTAATTGGAAATAATGTTGATCGAATTTATTTCGACGCAGACTTCTGGCAACAATTTGTAGATACCATGGGTCTCATGACGGAATATTTAAGCGGTAATAACAGAGTTGTGAAATCAAACTCCATTGTGTAAGAAACATTTTAATCAATTTTACCACATTTTACGATGCAAAATCAATATTGTTAACATGTAAAGAAGATGAAGAAAAATCTCACTCTATGAGAAATAACAGTGGAGAGAAAAGAGAAAACATCGGATACAATATCTGGTGAAGAAACGAAGAATCAAGTAATTGTACCATAATACAGGAAACTACGTTCCTCGGATTGTAAAGCGTTGTAAAATGTATAAACATTAAAAATATTTAGAATCTTTATTTGATAACAATACACTTACACACTTTGTGAAGGGTGAAATCCGGAAAAAGAAGGTTCTCTACCACTCACTTTTCTAATCATCTTGTGGGAAGTTATAGAGCGGACCATTTAGATCTTTGTCAGTTATAGAAAGAACCAATAAGAATGCTCCATTTAATTACTCTATTACTAATTCCTTCATTCACCAACCAATCAGAGCTCATCATCTTTCCAGACAGATTAGTATCACGCCCATGGTGGCGGAGATGACAGAGGGTTTGTTTTGATCCAGGGAAAGCATGGAGGGGGAATATTTTGACACGCCATATATTCCCTATTACTACTTATATTAGATATTATCACTTCGCTGAAATCTAAAAAATTCCCCAATATATGAATTTTCTTATAAATTATTTATAGACTTTATTTGCATTTCTAATCTCTTAAAATCTTAAAAGATATTTTTAGAACTTAAGAATTTTATGTAATCTCATATAAGATATTATCAGATCTGATAATTATTCAAATTAAGGAACATCCTGGCGATGACTTTGACCTTGACATATGTTGTCATAGCTCTGAGTTACTTTCGATAGATTTTAGGTGACGGTCGACTTTCATTAAAAAAATTATTAACAAAAAAATTTTTAAATAACGTTTTTTCTATATTTTTCAAAAATATTCAGAAATATTCGGAAAGTTAATAGTATATAATAATCTTAAGTTTTTCTTTTGTTTGCAAGAGGAGGAGAAAAATCTTTCCAAAACCCGTCCGGGATGTTCCCAAAGGGTGAATCGGATAACGGGAAAATGCTTAGAGGCCAGTCCTCCTGGGAGAGGGGGGAGGGTATGCGGGATTCGATGGGTCCTCCCCATAGGAAAAGACGGCGGGCATCATCGCCTACCTCGCTAAAAAAACTCCCCCTGCACTATCACAAGACTAATTGAGAGCATTTTGAGACCGCCTACCCGGTATCAGAGTCATGCTCCCAAGTCATGGAGCATGAGCTCTCTCCTCAAATTGTCTGGTATCTTCCGGTATAAAACCTAACCTAATCTAAAAATTAAAATTCTAATTATATACACTATTTACATGTCTCCGCTGTTCAGCTAACGGATTCCGAAGAGGCAGAGACGAAAATCGCTCGCCGCCTCTTCAGAGTCTGACGCTCGTGCTCCGCCTGCTCCTTTCTCCTCATCACGATTTCATAAAAGTCCGTAATGGCCGTCCATGACCGCGAAGAGTCCAGAGCAGTTCTGACAACTGCGCTATAATATCTATCAGGCGCATCCAGACCTAGGATGTCGAAGAGCGCCGATCATCCCAAGAGGAACAACAGCAGCGTGTGGACTGGCAACTGTGTCGATCGCCCCCTCATAATGGGCACATACTGGCGAACCGAAGCATCTTATTTCATATAGGTAGGCCTCAAAATGACCTGTGATGACCTGAGTCATGCGGTACATGTCCCCCATGAGTGCACGAACCTCCGGAGGGAGGCCGAGTAAATATTCCCTCCATCTTTCCACGAAACAGCGGAACTCTACTTCACAAATGAAGTCTCTTCTTTCGGCAGGATAAAATCATTCCTTCGGATGATCCTTCTCCTGCGCAGGTATTCGCCTCAAGTGATCCGCCACAAATCTAGAAAGCACCGCTCTTGCCAGGATGGCCGCAGCCTCATGAGAGATGGTGTGTTCTTATGACTCTAAGCGACAGCGGCCGCTGGAGTTGATCCACCAAAGGACACAAGCGCCAGTCTCCGGCCATGGTTTGTGCCCTAATCAGTGCCCCATAAAGAATCCCCCTCGAATTCAGAACTAACCCTAGGTATTTCAAGGTACTCCCACAAGAACTCTTCCCCCAAAGGGACACCTCAGCGACATCCGCCATGAAAGCGATCACCTCCGTCTTGCCGATACCGTGAGACCTATAGCCCGAAAGACTACCGCCATCCCCTCCCAATTCCGTAATAGTGTTTCCTCAAACGAGGAGCCTGTCACAACAATGAGGATATCGTCGGCGTAGCATAAAGTGAAGCAGTTCATTGGTAGCCCCACACGCAACACTGAATCATACCTTATATTCCATAAGGTCGGTTCCAAGCTCGAGCCTTGTAGAACGTCATTAATGACTTCAAGAAAGAGTCATCACGATTCATATAACAGAACGACCTGCCAGGCAAATAGTCATCCAATATCCATTTGAAATATCCTAATATCCGCCTTGGACTGAGGCTCCAGGGCTGAGTGGATGACAGACCACGAGAGGGAGTTAAAAGTATTGGCGATGTCGAGAGACACCGCCGTCTCTCTATTGCGCACACTATCGTCAACCCACTTCTTCAGGTGCCAATCTATTGTCGAACGGCCCTTCCGAAAGCCAAACTGGCTGTTCGAAAGACTGCCCATTGAGTCTAGATGGACATGCAACCGGTACAGGAACTCTCAAAGAACTTCCTCTCAAAGAACTTACCGAGTCTCACTGAGCAGGTAAATAGGCAGGCAAATATGAAAAAGAGACAAGATCCAGCTTGTTCGGTTTCTTGAGGAGGACCAGTCTCGCGCCTTTCACTCAGAAGGGAAGCGGCCTTTCTCAAGAAAAACCGTAAACATGCATACCTACATATATCCGCCGTTCCCTTGATAATCCGTTCGGCTATACCATCCGGACCAAGCGCTCTTCCAGACGGGATTCCGGCACAGGTCTCGGACCTTCGCGCCAGAAATCGTCAGGTCCTTCTAGGCGATCGAGATTGGGCTCGCACCCAAGGACCGGTGAAGAGAGCTCAATTTACCTCACCGTTCCCGTGGAGGGAGAACCTCCATTAATGGAGAGGAGATCCCCGAGAGTCTATTCATTATCACCTCGTAGGGTTTTCATGGATCGGATTCGAGAAGGTCTCGAGAAGTTCCGTCCACAACTCGCGCTCTAGTTCAGGGATCGCCCGCGTACACGAGTAAGGCGTTTGCCACAGTCATTACATCGGGCCCGCAGCTCAGAGATCTCCTCGTTTTATCAATATACCAAAGATCTGCCAGAAGAAGATCTCTTCGGCATGGCAAAGTCGGAGATTTCCCTGAGCGTTTCATTTACCATCCCAATACGGCCGTCCGCGAAGCCATTCGCCAGAGGAGGAATCCAAGCTTTCAATGAGGTACTAGCCAAAAGATCATCATTTAATTTCTCCATCGGAAAATACTTCCTAGTAAGGGGACCTGTCACCGATATATCAATTTTCACGAGTAAATTTCTGTGGTCGGACAGAGACTCTATCTCAGTCGCCATTCGTCAGCCACGGACGTGCCTAGTGACACCAAGATATGTTTACACAAGATCCGCCCTCCTGCACCAGCAAGACGGGACGAAGTCCTTATTGAGTAGACAGAGCCTTAGCTTATCCAACCTCCAGTAGGATTTTTCCTATAGGATTTTCGCTCCTATCCCATAAGCAGGAGCGGGTATTGAAATCGCCCAATACAAGCGTAGGTCTGCCGGCGTACTTGGAGACACATGTTTCCAAATCAGCCAGGCCTTGCTCAAACTTATGTCATCTTATTTGAGGAAAAGTAGCAGCTGAAGATCATCTCTTCCCTCCACTGCTACGTAGCTCGCGTCACCCACCAAGTCATGGCAAATCGCAGCACAATTGCCACGTGATGGCGGAGATCGGAGACATGTCTAAGGACGAACACCACCTCTCGTCGGAAGGGATAGAATGGGGCTCGGATAAAGTCACGAGTCCCAAACCTTTTCCTCGCATATCCGTACGATTAAGTCTTGCGCGAGCTTGAAGTGACGTTAGTTTGACTTATCTGCCAGGTTGATTTATGGCCAACCGTCAAGCATCGGAAACACTGGAGGCGCCTAGCTAGAGGAAGGATCCTGGCAAACGATCACCCCAGTCGCAGATATCCCTCTCCCTTCTTGAGCGAAGGGACACTGATCCGTACCGAATTTAATTCGTCCATCCAGTGCTCCACTCTAATGTTCTCCCACCTGATGTCGAGGGACCCGACCTCCAAAAGCTTATTTGTCACCTCTCCATTGGTGACAGATTGCTCTACATCTAGGAGTCGGATCTCTGATTTTCGCATCGGACCACGGAGACCCTTATGGGATCTTCCTCAATCTTTCCGTGAGCACATCAGTCTTGGTCTCCGATTCTTCGCCGGGAATTTCCACTAGGATACCCTACTGGGCCTTACATATCCTCGTGTCCACAATTTCAAGCTCGGCAAGATCGATCTTCCTCCTTGCCAAGTCTATGATTTCAGCGTACGACCATCTTTACCGCGCATAATCGCAAAACGGCTGTCGCTCTAGGCGCCTGAATACTGGCATACCAGGGCGTGCCGAACACCCGTACAGACTGGGGGGACTGAAGAACCAGCTCCCCAGCCCCCGACGCCACCTTGTACACCAGCACCTTCACCTACAGCGGAACGCCTATGAGGAGCGACAGTGGAGGAACCTTTCTCTTGCGCTTCTTTTTCTTCCTCTTTTTCTTATCGTACGGGTCTGCTACTTTGGTTCAGGGCTCCCTTCTATATAGCCTTCTTCTCGCATGTCAGTGCAGACTCCGTCATACGGATTAGCGATGTCCGACGCAGAGAATCATGATCGCTGAACGTGAAGGGAGAATTAGTCTTTCTTCGGTCCGTCCTGATATCGGATAATTCCTTACGAAGCTGTTCGATCGGCTAATTCCTTACGAAGCTGTACGATTTCCCTCTTGAATTCCTCTACAGGGCGTCTGTCTCTAATTGAGTCCGTCGCAAACTTTTGTATCGCAACGTACACGATGATGCGCCTCTTGAGATCGCCCTTCATCGTAGAAGTGCACTGCTGAGCCGCGTCAAAGATTCTCAATGTCTCGGCCACGATCGCCCTGGGAGATATTTGCGGAAAGAGAGAGATGATCTCTTCCACGGTGACCTTTTGGGCTGAACTTAGCGGGTTATCAAGAGAGGACTCGATGAGTCTCTTTCTCTTCTTCATCGCCTTAGTTCAAGACCTATGCGATCCTCGCAAAGTCTTGTCTATCCAAGTCGTCGTCCGTGAGGCAGACATTTTTGAAGGGGACCGAATCAACAGCACGAATCATTATTACTCTTCGGCTTACGGTCCCTTTTGCCTCGCACAGTATTGGACTGTGTCGTAGGACTCGCCCAAGTACGAAGGGACATATATGGATTTGCCGAGATCGGCATCCGTTGTCCGTAAACATTCGAGCCGTGTCCACAATCGACATCGGAGAGTTCACTATGTCCCCCTCTACTATCCTAATATTTCTTTCGATATAGAATAAAGTCACTTATTATTCTAGGACCATCCACCCCAGTGTGCGAAAGGCCCCGCAAACGCATGAGCGGCAGCCCCCGAGAGAGTGCGCCCATCTTCAGCATGGTACATGATTAGATTAGGGTTAGGTTATTAATACTCATATATTTATAACTATATAATACGAATATTCCCTGCTTTAAAAATATGTTTGCTATACTGTAGGAGGGAATTGAGAGTGATCTTGCGTTCCTTTGCAGGAGAGAAGGAGATGCATAATATCTTTCACTTTTGACTCTTACTTTCTCCCCCCCCCCCCTGTGAAGGAGCGCATGTTTTTCATTTTCGATTCTCTTCCTATAAAGGGCACACATAACTTTCACCCGAAGCGACTCTCAATTCCCCTCTTCCCTGTAAAAGGGTGCACGATTTTTTTTTATTCTCACCTCCCTTCTCTCCCGCGAAGAGGCGGATGACTTTCACCTTCAACTCCCCTCTACAGTGCATGAATAGCAAATATATTTTAAAATAGGGAATTCTCATGTTATATAGTTGAACTTTTTTTATTAATAGCTTTTTAACGAAGGATGACCGCTACTTAGAACCTGTCGGAGATTATTCAGGGCCATAACTTTGACAATATATATTAAGATCAAGGTCATCGGCGAGGTGTCTCTTAATCTGACTAATTAAGTAATAAGAGTAATCTAAGATCTCATACGATTCGAACAAGAATTAATTAAATTCCTTATAAGGATTTATAGATCCTATATGAACTTTTTTATAAGACATGTACAGATTTTCTATGAAAATCTTAAACCGATTAAGACTTTACAAGATCTTAAAAAATATTTTCAGAACTCGAAAGATTTTATATGTTCTCATACAGGTACTAATAAGATCTTATATGATTCTTATAAGAATTTATTACTATAAATTACTTATAAATATTTATTAATATTGAGAGTTTTAACAGATTATATACATCGTACCTAATAAAAAGACTTGATTTATTAAGTATATTATTTTTAAGACAAACCGACTGTATCAGTAAAAATAATATAAAATTGTCAAGGATTCTTACAAATTCAATAATAATATAATGATAAACGGGCAAATAAGAGTCGATTTTTTTCGAAATGTTAAAGTATAAACATTATTAATAAGAGTTAAATACATACATAATAGAATCTAGAAATATTATTACATTTTTTGTCTCTTATATTGAGCCATTTTCAGATATTATCCTCCTCTCGCTTTATTAGTTATCATCATCAAAAAGATAAAAAACATGATGTAATGTGTTCCAATTCATGTAGCGATTTTGACTGTTAGGAAGAGGTCCGATACTCATAAACGATTAGATGTCGATTGTTCATACTAGATTCAACATATTTCTTATTCTAATAATTATTTATAAACAGAATTTCGGCACGCCTATGGGATCTTCGTTGTCGCCCATCATTGCAGACTTAGTAATGTAAAAATGAGAGAAAACATCATTGTTGTCTTATAATAGTCAATTTCTTTTCTATATTCTTTTCTATATTTCTATATTCATCAGTACATCGATAATCTATTTGCTGCTCCTTCTTCTGAAATTAATGCGTTCTATGATTTTTTCATCCACTACAATGCACGTTAGAAGTAATTCAGATTCTTTAAACTTTCTTGATATTACGATCATGGTCAAAAGAGAGCATTTAACCTTTAATTGGTATCAAAAACTGACGTTTTCAGAACGGTTTTTAAACTATTTTTCGAATCATTCTGTCTCAGAAAAGAGAGATAATTTTTAATTTAATGGACAGAGTTTTACTATTGTCTGACTCAGAATTTTATCAAAAAAATCTCACATTAATAATTAACATACTCATTGAGAATGATTATTCCCTAAGATTCATTTTTTTTATACATTCAATGACAGAATCAGAAGCATACAACGTGGAGGAGCAGCGGCATATGATTGTGACAATGAAAATGAAGAAACGTTGCTACATCTTGATTCACTGTATCATTTATTCCATCGATAACCGACAATTCAATAATAATAGGGAGAACATTAAAATCTCGTATTATAGCTCGTATTAGCAAATAAATTGAATAAATTTATCAAGGTGCAAAAAGATTCTAAAACAGGCCTTACAAAGAACAATGTATACAAAATCATATGCAACGATTGTGATGCATATGTCGGACAATCAGGTAGACAATTTAAAACCAGAATTGCAGAACATTGTAATCATATTCGTTGGAATATATCTACTTCTATATCACCAAACATAGAATGCAAATGACATGACTGGAATAACATCCAGATATTAGATAAAGAACCATATTATAATAACACTTAATTTCTGAGATGTTGAATATTAAAAAACAAAAAACAGTCTTAAACCGACACCAAAGATCTTCATAAAATGTACATTTATTATACACTAAATTTGACTTTGTTCTTATTGAATCGTTTTGTCAATCTATTAGTCGTTCCTTAGATAGTGACTGTCTGTCGTGTCGTTAACGTCAAAATAATATCTCTGAAGAATTCGTTCTTTGCATAAAATTAATTTGTTCTCATACGGACTGTGAAATATATTTATCGTCACTATCTGATTGACGTTTTTGTCATTATATTTTATACATTTTTAAATAAATTTGACGAAGTGTTCATCCTACGAAACAATAACTGCGATCATGATGGTGAGTGTTTTATTGAGATGATATTGTTTACTTACTTTTTACGAAATATAAAATATAAAAAAACAATTTTTTTTCAAGAATTATCAAATTATTTATCTATTTATTGGCGAATAAATTTTGTCTTTCTGATAAGAACATCATGAAATTCCGTAACAATCGACCATCTAATCGTTTATGAATATTGGACATCTTCCATGTAACAGTCATCAAGATCGCTATATAAATTGAACATATTACATTATGTTTTTTATCACTTTGACGATGGTATTAAGTATACAACTTTGCTTCCGCCGTTTTTTTCCGAAATTCGAGGCTTTATTGCAAAAAACTGGTTATACATTTATGATTCAAAGTATGATTCAAAGTGTCCATCGCTGGCCACTACTTTCTCCCATCTTTCGGGTAGCGTACGAATCCCGCGTCGAAAAAACTGGTCATCTTTTGAGGCTATCCACGAATCGATCCAATTTTTTACTTCTTCATAAGAC
>Ga0157363_1007371_pt1 | contig 10422 bp, 1 predicted proteins | sample AttsexASBM1_FD_111477 | JGI IMG/M metagenome (GOLD analysis project Ga0157363, IMG submission 111477) | Fungus gardens microbial communities from leaf cutter ant in Ribeirão Preto, State of São Paulo, Brazil - Atta sexdens ASBM1 | ecosystem: Host-associated > Fungi > Mycelium > Unclassified ...
TGATTGTATTGTGATTAAATTTGAATCCACACACATATCTGAATTTTTAGAAATTGTAATATTTTTTTATTATAAAATTGCGCGTCAGAGATTAATCATAATAAACCTTTTTTAAAAGCATAAATTTTCAGAAAATTATTTTTAAAAATAAATAGAATCTTGCAGGTCGCATAATTTATTTCATTTATATAAAATAGAAAATATGATTTCTGGCTATGAGCCGCAGGGCTGTAAAAAATTTAAAGCGGGCTGCAGGTTGAACATCACTGATATAAATCATACACGTATTGAGTGTTTTTGAGTTACAAATAAAAATAAAATGTTCTCTACAATCTTCCCAAATATTACGAAAACTTTTTTTCTATTCAATTTCAAATATTTACGTAAATCAAATATTGAAAAAAATGGATCAAATATTGAAAAATTTTTATGTGTTATTTTGTATTTAACTTTTTATCATTCGATACGTATGTCATACGTTCCAAGAGATAGATATATGTAGATATATGTAAAATTAGTAGAAATAAAAATTAGTATAAATAAAATGATTAAAAGGTTAATATTTTGAACTATAAAAAAGCTCTACATGCAAATTCTCATTGAAAAAAACAATAAATGAGAATTTATGAAGAAAATTTTAATAAGTAAATCAGGATACATATTCGTGATTGCGCCACCGCCATACGGTCTGCATAGAAATGTTGCTTTTATTCAGGTAGAGATATTAGCCCTGTTTTCCTTTTTTATGATATGATAATGTAATTTTGCAACGAAAGACCCAATAGCTATAACTACAAGTGCCGACAAGCAAGATGCCCGCGAATGCCTCCAAATACATATTTTTATGCTCTAACTAAGAAAATATACGACTCTATCCTAAAAACTACACAAATATCGATTGACCTTTTATATTTAACCCAAGTGTGTTACAAGAGTAATGTATTAAGAAGCATGTTAACGTAACAATTTGTAATTTAATTATTTCCACCTTATCTTTTTCCTCTTTTCATTAGAGCACTTTAAATTTAAATCCCATAGCATCGAATACAGCGCGTGTTTATGGCAAATGATACGTTTCGCAAATCGTAAAGAAAGTGTATTTCACATTGAACAAACAAACGTGGGTCGATTTAGACCCATTTTGTAGCCGTGTAGGTAGGGCATAAAACGACGAGATATATCGGAAGAAGCCCGCGTTCATCTTCTTTTTGTTCCTTAAGCGGGATAAAACGCAACAGAATTTCTGCAAACGTAGCTCTCCGATAAAATCGCAATTATCTGAAGAGCGCGTCACGTATCCGCACGCAATAATACCGCTGAACATAAATCATCTATTTTTTTGTTCTCTCACTACATATGTATATATTTTTTGTTCTCTCACTATATATAACATATATTATAATGTGCATATATTACATATCACTATATACATAATAAATATTTATAAAAACACAATGTGATAAATTCCATAGATACAAATGCACCCCTCATATATCAAAAAATGCACCCCATAAAATGACTCAGAACGCTTCCAAATAGAGAAAAATTGTTAGCATTTGTTTTCACGTTTGCATCATTGAATGTGTTGAGAAATGTTTATATGTTATATGTTACTTTTATTATGCATTTTAAGTTCTAGAATGTTAGTTGACAATCAGAGTTTGCAAATATATCTTTATATATGACAACGTTCTATTTCCGTTTTACCGAAACCGCGACAAATACAAGATTTACAATGAATAAAGCACGCAGAGAGGAAGAGAAGTACCAAACGACGAAACAATAGGCGTCCGTTTCTAAAATTATAATCAATACTTCGTATTGTTACATTGTAACCATATCGTCGAAATAGGTATTGATCAAGAGAGACTTTGAAATTCGTGCTTCTTACACCTGAGAAGCTCTCGGAGTGTTCGATATTACTCGATATAAACTAACAATAGAAACTCTTGTAATACAACAACAACAGGATAAGATAGCCGAGATCAATTGTAACAAGGAACAATCGTATAATACTCATGACAATTTGAATCTCTATTTACACAGTACGTCGAGAGTAAGCAGAATTAAATCTTATAGAGAATAATGGGAAGTAAAGTCTCTCACAGAATCAAAATACGATTCTAAATATACGAATATACGAATAGATCAAAATTTCATTTAGATTCCAAAAAGTACGAACGTCATAAAACGTAAAATTATGAAGTACCAGAAATCAATACTCTGTTCAGTCAAAATGTGGATGACAAGAAGAATGTATTCTAAATCAATTTAGAGCAAACTCTGCTTTCCACTAGATCGTTTTAAACTTGTTCACTAAATTACACGAGCGCCAGCTTCATTACGCGAAACCCACATAATTCCAAATACTCGGATTAAAATATAAAGGTTTATTCATTTTTAACCGCAAAATTTTCAGTTTTATATGTATAATCTAAACATAAAATGTAATGTCAATTTGAACTAAACATAAAATTTTCAATTAAAGAAATCAATTTATAATAAATTTCTGGGGAATATAATATTAGCTTCAGACATAAAGTCATTTTATACTGAAAAAAAAAGTTCACTTTCCATTTAGATAATGGAACAATTATAAAGATTACGTACTTCGAGCATTAAATTCCAGAGAAATATATTAAACGAAATATGGTCGTCTATACGGATAAAAGATGAAAGAGGGGCAGTTTGGTAAAAGTACAATAACATTCGTAATAAACAACCCACATATTACAAGCATTAGAAGCATCGCTTTTTAAATAGGTGTGCTGTTGGCGGTAAATGTGATTACAGGAGATAGGCTAGTTTCACAAAATTTATAACCATTATAGCGATTTATCGAGCAACTCGTGGCCATATAATCCAAAACAATTGAGAACACGCAGATGGCACGAGACACTTTTACGATTCACATTTCTGATTCTCGCTTCGTGCACCGATTGCTGTGCATAGAATCATTTTTGAATTTTTGAAATCGACTTACTATACAATTTATACAAATATCTGAGCTGGGTAATACACAGCGTCGTCTATACGAGTTTATAACTGTCAAATGAATAATATATCGCAAAGTAAAGATAAAGACAAAAGCATAATAGAATTATACAGTAATGGTCTTAACAGTTTCTAAAAAATGATGGAGAGAGATCTACAGAGAATCGTTTCTTAACTCTTTGAAAACTGAAGCATTCTAACAAAATAACTTATAGAAGATCTTGCGTTTTAAAGATTTTCAGAGTCTCTGAATTCGATTCTGGTCTCAAAATTTTTAAATTTAAATTTCAAACAAATAATCTGATATCGTGAAATTTTGTTTTAAAAGATTTTTGGTGCCTCTGAATTTAAATGTAGCTCAAAAATATCGAATTTCAAAAGGACAATAACCTCCATGGAAGAGGATCTAATATCACAGAGTTCATAATCAAAGTTTGAAAATCAGTTTAGAAATCAATATTATATTGTTCATGTAGCATTGATGAACAAATAAAGCGAAATTAGAAACTTGATATTATTTTGCAATTAAAAACATTTTAAAATCGAGTTTTATAATAATAATCATATTTTTTTTTTAAATTCCATCACATTAAAACTACTATTTTGAATTTTTGATCTCGGATTCGAATAAAAAATTACCAAATTACCAAATTGCTTTGGCCAAATTTCATAAAAATTGAGCAAGCAGTTTATAAACAAAAGGGAGGTCTCCTAAATGAGGTCGCCAATTCACAAAGATTTATTCTCAATAATTTGTTGTATTTTCGTATAAAAAATATATATGTAACATACATTATTTCTAATATGGAAAAAGACAATATTATATACAAGATGTAGAAGAAACCAGAACTCGTTGGCACAAGAGGCAAGTTTTGGCATTGCGTTCCAGTTATATATTTATGGCGAGAAATAATGGAAAAGTTACCACTGGTGGAAAATCTCTTTTATAGCATACATATTTTTTGCTAAGCGTTATTTATGTCAAACAAATATTACGGTAAAAAAAAGAGAAAAATTTAATTTAAGAGAAAACAAATAAATTTCCGAATATTTCAAAATTCTGTATTAATGTTTTTCAGTTTACTTTTTCAGTAAGAGGAAAATCTAAATAACATATTATTAATTAAAAGAAAAGTTTCTGTTATTATTTTGAGTAATAATAGTTATTACAATAAAATAATTCAGATATTTGAAACTAAAAATATACAAATACAAGGTTAATGATTAATAATTAATTGACTTATATTGAAAAACTTATTGTTAGCTCTTGCTACTACAACAAGCGTGGAAAATATAATATAAAAATCAAATACACAGCGCAAAAATTGAAACTATGTGAAATATGAAAGCGCATAAATAGCGCATAAATTTTATGTATTTGATTTTTCAAATCGATTGTTATTAATACATGGGGGAAGGGTTGACAGCCTTAGCCCCTTCATAAAACATTTTTATTTTTAACTAAACGAAATAAGCACAAAAATTATTTTTGCGAATTTTGAGAATGCATAAATAGCGCATTATTATATAATTTATTTATTAAGATTTAGTTAAGTGGGGGGAGGGGGAAACAGCTAGACAGACGTCAATAATCCTCGGTCTCCTCTTACTAAGTTATAATTCTTTTCTACTGTATTGTATTTTCTCAAGTAAAGCATCAATGTACTTACATCGAACTTTTTAAAATGGAATTATGTACTTTTTCAACGGAAATCGATTTCTTTCATTTTCTGCGTATTATAGCAAAGTAATCAGAAGATATTTTTTGTAGCAATTTTTGAAGGATGACATTTTGTAGGAATTCATTTCAGAAAATAATTTGAAAAACTAATTACAACAGTTTATTCAAATATAACTAATAATCAACGTAACAATATTAAACAAAATTAAACTTAACAATGTTAAACGTTATTAAAAAATGGATTTAGAATATCATAATAATATATTTAAGTATTTAGTGTAAATAATTTTATGCATAAAATGTGATATCTAACAAACTAACTTTTCCAATTATTCTAATACTTATCACAAAATTTTTACAGAATAATAAGAATCCATTTATGCTAAAAAATAAATATAATTTTATTTTAAATGTACCTTATAACATCGATACATTTGTTCGAAAAAATAACCAAAATCAAAATCAAATCTAAATAATAAAAAATTTTCCTCTGCTACTTTTTTCTATTTTAAAAAATGCTATAATCCGATTACTAGATCATCTTGTATATTTTAATCTTTCCATATTCTTCAAATTTTTATGATTGACCTATCTCAAACAATACCAAAATTTATTGACATGTATGCCAATAAATAGCACATACGAAAATTCATGTACAATATATAAAATGTGTTCCAGCTTTTGCGCATTATTTTTTAATGACATTTTCTCGATAATTTTATTTAGCCAAAATATCAAAGCATCAATAATTTTTAAATTATTAACAAATAAAAACAACTACGCAAGTTAAAATAAATCAAACAGCAAATATCAAAATTATATTCAACCAATTATAAGTAATGTTTATTAATTTTAATAAGGTTTTGATTTGTAAATTAAAGTGTTAGAAAGATTAATTAGATAGAATAATTAAAGAATTATGACAAAAAATCAATTCCAAATTAATCTAAAAAATTAAATCTGTCATTGAAAAAACTAATGCGTGATAAATGGGATGCCCTATACATTATATTACACAAAATTATTAAATATATATATATATATATATATATATATATATATATATATACATACATACACATAAATTTATATTTGAACAACACGACTGAGTTCCATTTTAATTAAATCTGGTTACGCACTAATCGACACTAATAATAAAGATATCGAGTGGTAACTCAAAATAATTTATCTTACAATATGATGCATGTACAGTTCGTTTAAACAGAAATAAAATAAATAACGAAAAGAATCAATATTGATTTTATTCTGACATTGTAATTCAATTTTGTAAAATACTTATATCATGTCATTAATCTTCTCTATCAAATACTTGTATAATATATGTTTAATGATAATTTTTTTTTGAACACAAAAATTGACATGTGCTGAATTTAATACGATCTATTATTACATGTCTATGCAGGCTCACATTGCGGATGTTCTCTCTTCTTCTTAGATTTTACGTCGTACGCCGGAAATACATTTTTCACCAAGATCGGAAATTAATTAGAGCCCAGGTTACGACAGATATATATATATGTATATATATGTCGATAGCACCGATCAATATCAATATTCTTCGGCAGTTAGCGGGCAATAAATCAATTAGCGGATGAAAGTGCGCGGTGCAGAACGTTCAAGCTTGGCTGGAAGCAACACGAGTTACCACTCAATCGTCGGAAGAACGAGTCACACGCAGCTTGAGAATCGACTGAAGAAAACGGACGATGGTAAGCTCTAAAAGGTACCGACAAGGAAATTGAACTCATTTTCTTCCACGCGGAAAAAACCAGAGGTTTAACAAACAGCTGCGGCTGAAGGGCCGATAAGTTAACGCGAGTGCTACCGGAATATATGTTCATCGGGTTTAATTATTCGATTCACTGAATAAGCTAAATGCAATAATAATAATACGTCACTTCACCTCTACTCGACTGTGTATAATATATTAGAATATTATCAAATAAGCTGCATCATTAATGTATATAAGCTAATAACAGCTTCAAATAATTCCACAGATCAATTTCTAGAATGATTGATTTCAGTGCTACATAAACCGTAATTTTTGAAGCTTAAATAACACGTTTCCTTCGGCATTTGTGAAGTATATGTATGTAAAGATTAACTCAACATTCTAACCGATAATAAATTCTAAAATATTCTCTTTTTTTTCCTGGAAGGAATTTGATGATTGCACATACGTAACGTACATAAATCATCGTCGTGAGCGATAATATCATGCGGGTAGAATCTGGCGCTACGCCAAAGTCCTATCTTCACAATACATATGGTAAAGCAGTGATTAGATTGCCGACTTTCACGTGCGATTATGCCGAGCACTTCAAGCGATAATTGAGAAAATGTATCTTTTAATATAATTATATTAATGGAGATAGCTGCGGATTGCTATCGCGAAAGTCAGAAATTATGAATTTAATGCCTCAGGAAAGTTCTTTTACAGAAACTCGGTATTATTTGCTATTATTTTCGCATTTCATATTTAATTCAAACATCGATATCCTCAAACTTTTCATTCTAATTTCAATTGTGCGCATCGCTTATTCTTCGTTCTTATTTTGAAACTAGCGCAAGTCGAAAAACAAAATCCAAAAATGTAGAATTACTATCACATTAAAATGTTACTTGGAAATTGATCATTTCTATCTATGCATATGCACGTAAGCAATATTTCACTTGCCAGTTTTATATTCATTTTATAACTTATTATATTAGAATATAAATGCAAAATCATATTTAATCATTTTAAGATATTCTTTGAAGCGGGTTACAATAGTATCTGATTTTTCCACATTGTTAAAAAAATGTTATTATGTAATATTAATTTAATATTAAATATTGAAGTGGGATAATAATATTGAACAGTCTTTGTAGTCTTTTAAAAATTTAAATATTTAAATTTTTTAAAGATTAAAAGATTTAGTAAAAGGATTAATATATATATATATACACTCACACATGTCTAAAACAAGAACAGATATATGATAATGATATTTTTTGTACAGTTTATTCATATTTAAAATGAATAAGCTTCTATTTCAGTATAATTTACTGTAAATATCATAGGTTAGATTAACTATTAACAGATAAACTATTAGATTGTATCGCATTATTCGATATAATCAATGATTACAATTAAGTAATGTATTTCGTACTTTAATCTCCTTTTAAGATCCTGTTTTAGTTATTCTCACTCGCGAGGCGGTAATTAAGACTACAATGTTTACTGTTAATGCATCATGGAGTGTAGAAACATGTAAATAGATGCATACATGACACCAAGTTCAATCGTTTGTCAACTCGATAAAAACAGGCATACATTTCACACGCTTTTAATTACGCAAACTGAATGATTTGTACAGTCGAATAATTATAATTCGCGTCGATACAGCATTACAAATACGGAGTATACAAAATACGTGAAAATAAATCAGTTCCGAGCTTTTGTCAGATTTCGCAACCTATCACTTCGATAAAATAGCTTTTACAGATTAAAACTAGGTCATGAAATAATTCAAATGTACATATATGATATTCTCTCTTTGTAATGAAAGAAAAAGAAAAGATTGCGAATCAATAAATTTCGAAATGTTTTCACGTTCAAAGTGCAATCGTGTTTCATAAAAAAAAAAACGATGAAATGACACTCTTCTCGAGTTTCCAATCAATTCTTTTAAAACAAAAACTTGCTCAATCTTTCTTCATTCGGTTTTTTGTAATTTTTTAGTTTTTAACATTAAGAGCTGTGAATAAACCTACTCAACTTTAAAGATAAAAGTCGCGGAGAGAAAATAATCGTTACCTAAAAAGATAAAACTCTGTCAAAACGCGAGCTTCTAATTCATTCTCCACATCCAATGTGGAAAATATATCCTCTATAAATATTTCTCATCTTCTGTTCGGCCGCGTCAGGATCTAAAATAATCGCACATTAAACATTAAGCGAGAATCGATCGTGGAAAAAGTATACGCTAGAAGTTAATGGCAATTTTACAGAGACCTAGGTCTCCTCCCCATTCCTATCTCAAATATCGCGCGGACGTACTTTAATTGCAATAACTCACCTACAGCGTAACGTACTAGCCCCGCTCGTTTGTTCTATCACCCGAAAAGAGCGATAAATTTGCTCGGAGTGCACTTCCGTCTAATGCAAGCGCCGGCGCACGCACCTCCAGGAATTTTATTTGTTCATATGTTTAACCACGACGAAGATATGGACGGTATGCCATGTGACACGAATATTATTATCTCCTCGCTTGCAAAATTTAACTTTATGCCACGTGCGGGAAACCGCCTTAAAGTTTGCGATAATGTGAACGTGCTATTAGACCACTCGATCAAGTATTCCATGGTTATAGTACGGAATTTCTAATACAAATATATTCAACATTCTAAATCACATTCCATCAAATAATATTATACCAAGAATTTTCTTTAAATTTTTGAAAAAAACTCCAAAAATAATAGTACTCTATAATACTTAACTGTTTATTATTATAAGTGCTTATTATTATATGTATGAAAAATAAACATTATATTTAACGATTCAGTGCCATTCGCGGTATGGCGTACCAGAATTTTTTTTATTTTATATACACTATAATTTTTTTATTAATAAAAACACTACATACGCATTTTGCTTGTTAAATTCTATTAAATTCTTTAAATTCTGGTATTACGGTTGAAAAAAAATTTGTTATAAAATTTGTTTATTTTTATGCTATACATATAATATTCAATGTGTTGCACATGTGAAAAAAACATGAAAAAATGTATAGAGTGGCACTGAAGAGTTAATTTATTATGTAAGTTTTTATGTACATATATGTATAATGAGCATCTCATTTTACTCAGTAGATAATTCATAAAATTTTAATTAATTAAAGTGAAAAATATTTATTACTACTGAGAGTTGTATGTTTTTTAAATATATATAACTTAAAATTCTTTTAAAATTACATAAAATTTAGAACACATTTATGCATCCTGTATTATAACTGCTGTATAACTTAGCCCAGCGACTATATTCGCTAAAACTATTATTGATATTATAAAGTTTGCTTAGCATACGAGTTGCAAGTAGTTTTCAATGTGGGTATCATATATGAAAACTCTTGTTCAAATGCACGAACAAGATAAATATTACATCTGGGACAAGATAATACAACGTTATTTATGCATTCTGTTACAAAAATGTTATCTGTAAATAAAAAAAGAATATAAAAACATCTAACTTAAAAAAATTTATATTGCAATTTTTTACTATATATTCTTGTTGAAATAAACGTCATCAAAATTTAACATTTATGTCGGACAATGAAAGATATCAAGATTTCCTTCGGTATATTCGTTTCCTTCAAGACTAGCGGATTATAAATATTCCGCGGTCATGCTATTTTTACAAAAAACGGAAGAAGCTTCTTTTATCACCAATCCCGTTTACCGCGAAATACAGATTTTCGCAACCTCATCTACTGTGAAATATGTCAGAACTGCACGCTCGTTACATAGAAATAATTTCCTCCAGAAAAGGTATACGAAGATATTCAATCGGAAACAATATAAATTGGTTTCATTCGCATGCGATTTTTCGAATAGTTTCTTTCTTTTGAATCAGAGTTAAGGATCATAAAATGTTCATCTTAATTGTGAGATACTGTCAAGAAATCTTTAGTCGTTTCGTAAAATAAAACGTGTCTTTGATATCTAAAATATTCATATTAAAATAA
>Ga0157363_1007372_pt1 | contig 10422 bp, 3 predicted proteins | sample AttsexASBM1_FD_111477 | JGI IMG/M metagenome (GOLD analysis project Ga0157363, IMG submission 111477) | Fungus gardens microbial communities from leaf cutter ant in Ribeirão Preto, State of São Paulo, Brazil - Atta sexdens ASBM1 | ecosystem: Host-associated > Fungi > Mycelium > Unclassified ...
TAAAAAAAAAAAAAAAAAAAAAAAAAAAAAAAGAAAGAAAGAAAGAAAGAAAAGATAATGATAAATGCGTCGCAGAGCGTGCTTATCATTTTCGTGAATTCACATTGCTCTACGTTGATAAAATGATTCCTGTGATAGATTACTATTCTCGCGCATGGAAAACGTTCAAATGTATATATGCGACAACGACTCTTCGAAGAGGCACGAATGATTCGAAGATACTGGTCAAACCTCATGTCATGTGATAATTTATAGTTTGCGGCAAATATTTGCTGGTGTATACTTGAGTCTTCCTGTATCCATATGAGTCGATGATAAGAGAAATCCAACGATGCTCTACGTGGTAGGTATAATTAATGTAATTGTATATCAAATTATAGCGTTAACTAACTTAAAGACTACGGGATATGGCTTGTTTGCTCGAACAGTAGCACGGAAATGTCGGGAGATGTACACTGTTTATCCCAGTTGTGAAAACCTTCCAAACCATCGATCAGCATGCATTTATCCCAGTTGAAACGCCATTTCTGTCGCCGGCTTGCACTTCAATGATATGCCGCATCTATCGTGGCTGCGCTATATCGAATCCAGACGTTGAAACGAGTTCACGACACTTGAAGGCCGGAACTCATAGGACGAAGAAGAAGTTGATTGCGGACGATCCCGACGTTGCCCTTGTTCCAGATGCTTGCACGAATACGTTCTTGAAGACGCTTGCTCTTGACACTAGCGCTTTCGCTAACTTACTCAGGATACCGCAGATATCAAATATCGCTAACCTTGATATTCTGAATACTTATATCTAAATTTAAAAAATAATACATAATGGCGAACTTACCTTTGTGTCTATCATGAGATTCTGTCTGCAATAAGAAAAACATTTGTTAGAAATGATTCTAAAAAAAATTTGTATCTATAATTATTGAAATTAATTATATGTGAATACATAATCTATACGCAAAAGTAACTACATTCAAAAATAATATAAAAATTAAATACTGTAACCTCTAAATTCCTTATAGTCCTAAACGTTCTAAAAATTTGTTGATAGTTATTTTATAAAAATTATATTCGGGGAGCGCGCTATCAATGCTATTTGTGTCATGCTATCCTTGTTTCACGTTTAATGGACGATGAAGATAGAATGAAAAACAAATAGCGCTAATAGCGTCTCCTCGAATTCAGCCAGAATTTTACAAAATCCTATGAAATCAAGAGAATTTAATTGCAAGAAAATTAAATTATTTCTACTGCTGTAGAGATAAAATTATAAAAAATTAAAATGCCAAATTCCTACTGTTGCAAATGTAGTTGAAACCATTAGTTATTTTTAATAAAAATGATTAACATTTTTTTGTTTCAAAATCAGTTAGAATTTTTTTCTCTAACTATAAAATTAGTCTTTCTATTTTAATAAAAAGAGATTATGTTTATCATGTCATATTGTGTGTACATTTTGTTAAAACAATGAATTTTTCTTAATTAAAAGAAATTTGTACCTTATATGAATAAAAATTATATAAATTTTTTCACTCTCGTAAAAAAAAATTTTCAAATACAACTTTGGCAATGGGCAAAATCAAGATAATTTCTAAAAATTTCTTTCTTTCTTTAAATCATACCTCCTCAGCTAGGAGATTCTCCTCATCTTCTCCAATAGTCAAATTGATAGAATCCTCGTTGTCAATTCCATTAGCTTCAACAGTGGCAGATGGCACGTCTGAGGTTTGATTTGAGATAATCTTCTCCGCCTCATTTTTCTTGTCACTGTTCGGTACACTTTCAGCCTTGGCTCCTTGCATTTTGTCTTCTAATTTTTCCACCTTAATAATAATATTCTTAATTTCAAGTCCGGATTCCTGTACAAAAAAATTCAAATTATTGATTTTGAGCGATAAATTAAATCCTAATATATAATTTAAATATCTCAAATATCAATGTATATGCAATACCTCTTTTATTTCTTTCTTGGTGGAAACTTCTTTCCCGACGAATTCTTTCTCATCAAATTCTTCTGTCTTTACTTCCATTTTATATTTATCTATATTATCCTGTCCATCAATATTTTCTTCTTTCTGATGATCAGAGCATTCAGTAGAAGAATCTTCTTGATTCAGAGCTCCTGTAACGATAAGAAAGTTCAACAAATAATAAAAAGTTTTTATCTCGGTTCAACACATTGGAATTTGTATACAATGTATCAACGTTCTATTGAGCTCATTCTCTACAATTGTGTAAGCGTAATTGTAAGTCATTGCAGTAAAAATTGAACAATTACAGTCGAATATTTTCTTCTTTTCTCTTTTTCTCTTGAATGACATTATAAACGAGAAATACCATGAATATCATATTGGGTGCATTCGGTGGATTCAACAGTTGAGTGAGCACTCGCTGTTATTGGTGTATTTTTTTAGATCATCCAATCAGAATTTTACATATCAAAATTATACATTAATAGCAACGAGCGCTTACTCAATTGTTGAGTCTGCTAAATGCAATCATTGATTTTTTTTGCATGCCATTTATAAATAAAGATAATTTGGATGAAACAAAATGAGATCGCTGTAAAACACTTGTAAAATCAGCCGAGATTATCATTATTTTCCTTGTAAATAATTATAAAAAGCATGTAAAGTGCATTTATTAATTTTTCCTCAATGCACATATGTAGCATAATTTTATTTCACAAATATTTTTCGATTATTTACTGACTCGGAGGGGACAAGGGGACTCTCAGTCCATTTTTATAAATGTTTTGCCGTGATCTCATTACTCACGTCATTCCTCGTTTATGTCACAATTCAATATGGCTCAGGAGCTTTAAAACTACAATTACTGTGTTAATTGTAGGATAGACTGTCTACAATAGGAATCATTTATGAGTCGCCTACAATGAGAGTAAACCTGGTATTTCATTGTGTCGATTGACAAGACTTGGAACCTGTTGATTGGCTGCAGGACAGAGGTTCTCAAATCTCTCTGTTCTATAGCCAATCAGGCTGCAGCCAAACAAATTTAAAAAGTTTGTTCTATGATACATAAAATATCAACCTTACATTGTGTAATAAGTAATAAATGATAAATTTTTGCTCACATTCAACTGATTAAATTTCTTACAACTCATAATTTACTTTATCATGTATTACTCTCATTGTAGATAGTCTCTTAGATACTTTCATAATGAGATATGGAAACATATATACCACCATTCCTTTTCGGAATGATTTTAGGTGGCCCACCAGATGGTACAATAAGATACTCCTCAGGATTTCCTCCTTCGTCTAGTATTGCCTATAAATAATTAAATTATTGTTCCGTTTTACATTTATAAATGTGAACTATTATTGGCATGCAAAGATTTAATTTCAAACAGAAAGAATGTATATTGTGCAAGTGAATGCATCGTGTTTCAAAGTTTGTGGTCACTTTACTCTTCCAAAGCCAAATTACAATCGTTTGGCGTAATTTACGAAATACTCTTTTTATCAATAACTGACACACTAATACAAACAAGAAAAAAACAATCATTTATTTCAAGACGCTAGTATAGTATATAAATTGCCCTTCTCCCTATCCCAAGTAACATGTTGATTAGGGATGCATTCCGTTTCATGCATGATATGCATAATGCATCATTTATCCTCGTTTAACATTCGGCGAATAACAAGACAAATAAACGCATCATGTACATCATGCGTGAAACGGAACACAGCCTAGATTGCACAATCAAAGTATTCAATGTACTTTTAAACGAGCACTTTTTGTTGATAACAAGAGCATCCTTAATTAAGTTTCAATAATATTGATCATATAATTGAAAATTCTTTCAATTAGCGTAAATATGCGACAGCAGGTACACTACTAAATCGATAAGATCGATAAACCACGCCGTTGAAGTATGAGCGTTCGAGCGCGAAGAATAAAAAAAAAAGAGAAAACTAAGATATCGTTCACCTTTGAGAGCCGTTCAAGAAGCGCCGCTTTGTTACCGGATTTGTCTAGGCCACGACGTTCCAACTCTGTTTTTAGATCTATAACTCGAAGCTCCGTCAATTTCTTTCCTTCTACATCGGCCATTGTACCCGCAACGATCACTCACGAGTCACAAGACGAGATACAGTAGGAGCAGTAGGATTGATGTTGATAGGTTCGAGCCTGAGTGAAAATCACGATTTGCAAAAACCGCAAATGGATCGTACAGCTCACTACGAGTAGAGAATTCTGGAACACGAACAAGGTACAATACTCTTCGATATGTCGGATTACTGCATCAGAATGAAAACCAAACGAGAAGCCATTTCGTCTTTCATCCACCATCGATGACCATCGATGTCGATGATGCGACGGTGGTCGACAGTCGAATCAAATTAGAGCTATGTTCCAAAATTCACTAGCTGCGTTCGGTAATGCAAATCTAAGGCGTCGTGTTTTTATATTATAGCATATGTTACGTGCACTATAGAAAAGAGCATTCCGACGCCTCAGATTTGCATTGCCGAATGCAGCTATTGTCAGTACCGAAAATCTAGGGTATAGTCAATGCATGATGTTGCAAACTCTTTGAAGCCTTTTTTAATTGGTCAGTTTGTAAAATTTTTTCTTCTAATTGGTCCATCAAACTCTTCAAAGCATTTGTAGCGAGACTTTGACTACAACCTTAGGCTGCGTTCAGCAGAACGTTTATTTTTTGTAACTGTGGTCTAGTTTCCACTGAGGGAACCGGATCAGAATGTAAGAACCAATCAATTACAATCGAGTATTCCCCTGTTATAATTGAATGACAGGGGAATGCTCGACTGTAGTTGGTTGTTACATTCTGATCCAAATCAAACCATCGGTGAAAACTAAGGCCACTGTTATATTTGCACTGTGGCTGCGGTCAAAGTCTCACTACAAATGCTTTGAAGCGTTTGATGAATTATACGAAAGAATTTTACAAACTGACTAAACATGTTTGAGTGAGTAGAAGTTACGATTGGAGGAAGTAGGAGCACGTTAAAACATGCGCATGTTGATTGGTTCTTCATTCTGGGAGTCGATTCTGTATCTGCAAACAAAATAAAAATTACAAAAGCAAGCAGATTTACTAGGTATTGACCAATGAAATAATCAGTATTCTAGTAAATTCACTCATTTTTATAATTTTCATCTCATTTCAAGATATAGAATCGATCCTCTGATCTGGATTAAATCCTCAGTGAAAACTAGATGTGTCTTAAGCCAGTTTTACATTAGTTCTATATTAGTTACAAACTGATTGTAAATTAGTTGCGACAGCCAATCTGAAGCTTTGTATTTTAAAATTAACGATTCAGCGTATAAAATACGATTCAGATTGGCTGTCACAATAAACTTGCGATCAGCTTGCAACTAATGTAGAACCGTTTTAAAGCCATTCTGCATTGGTCGTATCGTAGCGTCGGAAGCATCGTAAACATCATGCGATTTTAAAATTAAAGCATCGGTTTGGCTGAAGCAACAAGCTTGTGACTTGCAACATCTACGAGACCAATGTAGAATGGCTTTTAAACTTATAGTAGACGATGCTTGTTTTCTTACTGGATTGCTAGCTGGATTAGAATCTTACCACCATATTGGCTGCGATACTATCAGTGCCATCGTAATTAATAATTATTCATGTGGGGTATTTTTGATATTTTAGCATTATGTCTCAATTTTCATTATTCTTTTTAATAATTCATACTTAAATTAGGTTGATAAAATATTCTATATAGGTATGTTCTATATAAAGATACATGAAAATTTTCTTAATATTATGAAACAATATTTATGCTAAATACAGCTTTGGCTAAAAGTACTAAATATATCTTGTCATTACTTAATTTTTTAGTTAATAAATTAATTTAAGACATTATTATTACTGCAAATTATTCTGTGTATCAGAAATTTTTTAAACTTACGTATGCTACATATGAATTATTTAAAATAAAAAAATAAAATATTTCACGCGAATAATTACTAATTATGTTTAAAAGAACCATACAAGTAATATAGAATTATGCCAGAGATGCCACAAAACAAAATGCGAAATGTGCGGCAATACTCGTTTGTTAAAATCATGTAAAATACGAATAATTAAATAAACTGTGAATATTTTTCATACGACAGTTGGGTATTTGAATAACGAACAGCGAAGAGGGGGGAGCATGTTGCGCGTTGACTCGTCGTGGTTGATTACGTCATCACTTCGACATTCGCTCGGCGATCTCAGAGGGAGATGGACGTATTTTACGGGTCGCTTTGGGTGTCGCATTAATTAATGAAAATTAAATACCTACGAATGCGAATTACATAAAATTGCTAAAGCTAAGGAGTGTTTTAAAGGAGTGTTCTAATAGATTTTATACTGCGCGGTTTTTATTTCTTAGATTCATTACGCACATATACAGCTCACGAATATTTTAGATATTTCATGTATTCTTACATGTACGGTATAAAAATGAGATTCTTATTGTTAAATATTATAATGTATTAATATATTATATCAAATTGTGGCTTTTTATCACTTTGAATCGTAATCTTGTCATTTTCGTGTTACTCCGCATTCTTATGATGCGGGAAAAGTAACAGATAAATTATATTTAAATTACATATCTCTAAATGCATGTGTATGCTATTTATACGTATTATTCTATTTAATTGAAATTGTTTCATAATTTAAAAAAAATTTTTTCATTTATCTTAATTTAAAGGATGTATGATATATTATTCATTTTTATTTAATTATAAATCACAAAAAAGAGCAATAAAAATTGAGATATAATATTGGGATGTCAAAAGCACTTCACGTGAGTAATTAGTAAGAAAAACCACGCTAGTAAAAATCTCTTTTTACTTCTTACCTTTTATCACATTGTAATTGATACGAAATATTTAAAATTATAAAATAAACATAAAAAATCCTTGGTATATCACAATATAATTATAATACCGTATTAAACGACTCGTACTACTGAAATCAGACACATAAGAAATTGTTTCTTAATTGGAGAACATTAAAAATGTAAAAAATATATTATTTTACTTCATAATATGCATTAATATTTCGGCAGTTATGGTTGACGCGCGACCTTGAGGTGGGGATGGCACGGCGTGGCACGGAGCGGCGCGTCATGTTTACATTTACGCGTAGTTATCGCGCAGTCTTATCGAGATTCGTACAAGCAGATAGTGTCGTGTGCGATTCTTTTTCATATTATCTTTTTGAAATCTTATCACGAAGAATGCCAAATATAACACGAAACGTTGTACTTTATGAATAATTATCATACTAGTAATCGTATTATGTGAATATTTATAAAATACAACATTTTGTATTATATCTAGCACTTGTTGCGAATTACGTAAAATTGCTAAAGCTAAGGAGTATTCTAAAGGAGTTCTAATAGATTATTATATGCTTTAAAAAGAAATGTAAAAAAGAATAGCACGCGACACGGCTATTTGTCTGTACAAACGATATTATACGTTATAAAAAAGCAATGTTAATATGAATATGCAAATAACGCAATTCCTGCTTTCACAATTAATATAGTTTAATAATTTAATTAATTTTTTGTTTTTATGTACCTTCCGTTTAAAAATTTAACATATTTTTGAAACTATTTATTGATAATAAAAGAAACGTTTCTCTTTTTTATTAATCTCTAGCCCATTTCATTGACTCTAATCATATCTCACAAACATCATCTATAAATAAAAGATTCAATCCTTTTATCAGCTCTGAATTTATTTCGCAATGATAACGAATTGCAGACGTGTGTTTGATATTCGTTTCTTAAAGTTAATCGATTGCATAATAATTATGTAATATAGATAATAGCTACATATATTACATTTTTCAGATTATCTTCCCTCTCACGAGTACGACCTTGACGTGGTGAGAGAGTTCAGTACTCAGAGGATATTTATACAAAAAGAACGGTTTTTCTCAAATATCTCAATTATAATTTTCGGATCTATCTGAATGATATTTCTAGATAAATTTTTAGATATTTGAATAAAATCATTCTCTTCTGTAAAAATCCAACGACGAGGAAGCTAACGTACCCTCATCGTCGATTTACTTAAAAATGAACGAACCGCCGTGTCGCGCATTTGCATCGAGAGTGCCGTTTAAGTTATCGGACTCAAGTTATAGTCTGCGCGATTATAGTATTATTCGCGAGTGTTCTGTGCGAGATGTCTATCCTATTCTGAGAGGAGGAACAGATCTGGGCAAGGCATCAGGCACTGGTGGAGCAACCTTGAGATAAATATTATTTTTTACTTATGTAACATCAGTATCTTTCTTCTTTTAAATTTATTTTTAAGTAGTTTCATTTTAATGATTTAAAAATGATAATTAGAATAAAAGGATTATTTTAAAATTATTTTGAAACTTTATAAATATATATTTTTAAGAAAATGTATAATTATTTTTATAAATATAACTGAATGATGAATTAAAAAATTTAATGCTTATAAAAATTATATATTTTAAATATTATATGATTTTATTTTTAAGAGAACTTTACATTTAGTAAATATTTTTTGAAATATTAGTTCATTTTTTTATTCCGTTTTAATTTGAATTTCTTTTTGTTACAGAATCATCGTAGTGATGTTGCTGATATAACTCCACTGCGCATCGGATTGGTAAGTGATAAATTAATGTTTTTATTGGAGTAACGGATGTGTGGTAATTTTATTAATCACTATATACTTATAGATACAAGCATATGCAAGTTGTATATCAATTTATTAAAATTATTGGATATATTGTATGTATAGCATTCCATACATCCGTTACCTTAAAATGGATAAATAATAACAGATTGGGAATAACTTAATCCTGGATTTTTCTTTATTATATCGAATTTATTGTGCATGCATTGTTAAATTTATAATGTCATTACAATCCACTCAATAAAAAGTTTTTCATACATAAAAGTTTTTCATATGAATATGTATAATTTACATAAATATCGATAAATATAATAATCATATATGAAATATCCATATATGTTCATACTTCTTTCTCTTTTTTAAAATTACTTTTTAGTGTGAAAGCAATAATAATAGTAATGTGAAAACATTAAAAATAATTAAAATAATTAATTTTTATACTATTTATTTTAGAAAAAATCAAGAATTTGAAGAAATGTAAAAAAGTTACTTATGTATAATTATATATAAAATTATGCATAATTGTGTTTGAGCAATTTTTTTACATTTTTCCAAACTTTTTTCTAAAATGCAAAAACAATGCAAAAATTAACCCTTTAATTATTTTTAATGTTCTCACATTACTATTATTATTTCTATTATACTAAAAAGTAATTTTAAAAAAAAAAGAGATGTATGGACGATATTTCGTACATGATTATACTTGTTTATGAATATTTATATATGTTTATACACATTTATACATATTTATGCATAAAAAATTTTTTACCAGGGCACTTTAAATTATGTCTAATTATTATTAAAGTTAGCTCAAATTTTGTGTATTAATTGTAAATTCATATGCGTTAATGTGAACGCTTTGAGTTCTTTCGATAATCATTTTTTTATATTAAAATAATATATCTTGAAAGTTAAAAAGAAAAAGAATGAAATATTCGTATTTTTGAAATATATGAAATACAGGAAATTAAAAAATAAAAGCTTATATAAAATAATAAATAGACTATATGAAATTATTTTCTATCATCATATCATTATATAATCATTATAATATCATTATATATAAAAAAGTGTTTATTACAGTTTCATAAATATTGTTTTATTATTTTTCCTACCTATCCTATCCTCAAATATTCATTCAGAATTAAGTTTTATACAAGTACAGAAAAGCAATATACATTATACGTATATGTGTACACATATATATGTATAATATGAACTGTTTTCTAAGAAATTCCTTTTTTTTGTATACATCTTACTAATGAAATGATAACAAAAATTTTAATGTAGACCATATAATTTATTAATCTCACTTTTCTGTAAAAGACATTTTACGTTTATTAATTATTATTATTTATCTCATTGCACTTACTTCAGCCTAATCTTTTATAATTTAGTCATATGTAGTACCAAATTGGATTTTATCAGTAACATGATATAAGATCCAATATACATTTTATCAAAAAATATATAAGAATTTTATCTTATAACTATTTATCTTATAAATTTATTTTAATATAACGTTCAGAGTTTTGTATGATTTGAAATACTTAATTTTGAAATAATAAATTATTCAAAAAATGGTTTTAATAATATACAAAATACAATAGAGATATATTTATTGAATTGAGAGAAAATTATCCCTTTCGGATCTTATATCATTCATCTTAATTTCTCATCTCTGTTTTGAGATGAAATTCAGCAATGAATTGTTCGAATCGTTAAAAATACGTA
>Ga0157363_1007373_pt1 | contig 10420 bp, 7 predicted proteins | sample AttsexASBM1_FD_111477 | JGI IMG/M metagenome (GOLD analysis project Ga0157363, IMG submission 111477) | Fungus gardens microbial communities from leaf cutter ant in Ribeirão Preto, State of São Paulo, Brazil - Atta sexdens ASBM1 | ecosystem: Host-associated > Fungi > Mycelium > Unclassified ...
GCATTATTATTGTTATGATAATTTTCGGTTTTCATAAATCATGAAGAAAAACGTAAAAATAAAACGACTACTGAACGATCGCGAAAAAAGTGTACCTTTCTTTGTAATTCATAAAATTTATAAAAAACAAGTTTAAAAAGATATAATATTTTTGTCTAATACCATTCTATTGGGAGTACAAATTAGTTCGGTCCGTTTTTTTTGTGTTCAAAAATGCATTTATTTCAAAACAAAATAAATGATCAGATCGATTAAAGTATTGTTCATCGCTGCCTACTACTTTTTCCCATCTCTCAGGCAATTTTCGAATTCCATCTCGAAAAAATGACTCTTTGGAGGGCGATCCAATTTTGGAGCCAATTTTCGATTTCTGCGAAAGAAGTGAACTGGTGACTTGCTGCATCCTTCGAAACAAGTAATCAGAAGGAGCAATGTCCGGAGAATCCCATTTGAGCGTTTCCAAATATTTTTTTACGACTTTAGCGACATGAGGCCGAGCGTTGTCATGAAGAAGAATAACTTTATCATATCTTTGCTCATATTCCATATTTTTCTCGCAATGCACGGCTCAAACGAATCAATTATACCGATCGTCCGTAATGGAATCACCAGGTTTCAGCAACTCATAGTAAACAAGACCTTTTTGGTCTCACCAGATACAGAGCATGATCTTCGAACCATGAAAGTTCGGCCGTGATGTTGATGTTAAGATCGATTGACCAGGCTTAGCGTAGTATTTTTTCTTTTTGGGGTTGTCGTAGAATATTCACTTCTCATCTCCAGTCACAATCCGATGCAAAAAAACCTTTTCTCTGTTGTCTTTGAATCAGCTATTCGCAAATGAAAAATCGCCTTTCAACGTTTCTCTCGGTTTCAGTTCATAAGGCACCCAATTTCCTTGTTTTTGAATCATTTCCATGGCTCTCAATCGTACAGAAACGGCTTGAGTTACTCCCAATGATTTTGCAAGCTCCTCTTGCGTTTGATTCTGATCTTCTTCGAGTAATGCCTCTAACTCTTTGTCTCCGAATTTTTTTGGCTGTCCAGAGTGAGGCTTGTCTTCAACGCTGAAATCTCCATTCTTGAAACCACGTCGAAACCATTCCCTGATTTATCAGTTGGAGCAGTGTCACCATAAACTTCGACAAGCATTTGATGGGCTTTAGCCGCATTTTTCTTCCAATTAAAGCAGAAAATCAAAACCTCCCACAAATGCTGCTTGGTTAACACAAAATTCGACATTTCAAACACAGTAAAAATCAAAGTTTTTGTATGAAACTCAAAGCGATATAAACTGAATATTATTAGCAGATGTTTAATCTCTCTGAACCGCCAAAATTAACTGTCACTATAAACCATTCACAATAGATGGAGCCATCTTTAGGGAAAACAGACCGAATTAATTTGTACTCCCAATAGTTTATAAAAACTGTAAAATATAACGGCACATAAAATTGTAAAAATCTTGACTATTTTCATTTTCTAATTAAAAAGATGTTTTGGTACACTCAGAGAAAAATATAGTTTTGAATTAACTACTGAATTAACAACTTTAATAATTTAAGTACTTACAACTAGTTTTACAAAGTAATAAGAACTAAAATAGTATTCCGAATACTATTTTTATAATACTATACTATATTTTTATAGTATTCGGTACTACTTTAGTTCTTATTACTTTTTAAAACAAGTGCAAGTATTTAAATTTTAAAGTTGCACTTTATAATTGCTACGACTTTTTTTTCTTAGCGTATCAAAATAATATTTTACATCATATATTACGCTTAATTTTTGCAATCTAACAAAATGAGAAATTTCGAATAAATTTAAAGTGGCCGATACCATCCGATTTTCTCCTATAATCGATATTATAACAATCTAGCCATTTAAATATTTATAGAGACCATCAATATCTTTACACAACTGAAGATTATCATCATTATTAAAGAAATTACTATTATTAAAGAAGTGCTTGATTCCGACGACTTTTAGAATTGACGTCATTGTCGAGCAGTGAAACGTAAAGCTGTGGATTCGAGTAGAGACTCTGGCTTCGAAACCAACGAGCGAAAAAGGGCTCGTAGCGCCGACTCTACGCCATATTTACGCACTTGCGGCGGTCGTGCCAAATTCCGCACACCACCACAATGGGATACGAGAGTGACGGCGCGGGCACGTTAAGGGCGCAGGGAAAAGGGCGGGACCCCTTTAATCTTCGCGGATCAAAACGTCGCAGCGGTACAAGAGACGTTCCCTCGCCCAGGAGGTACGTGATTGCATCGTGTATTCGAGTGGAAGCCTAACAGCATTTCAAAGAGATGGGCACCGCAAGAAAAATTGCATTGTAATTAAAACCATCGCTCCATCCTCGTTGCATGAAATCGTGTTGCTACCGAAAGTGCAAATATGCCGAATATATGTAACGTGATGCTGAATAAGAGAGATAACAACGAGAATGCGACGTTATTAAATACGTTATAAAGGATTCACGTTATATTAATTAACATATAAGCATAAGCGTATGTAACAGTATATCTCTAGTCTATCTTTAGGAGAATTAAATTGTAAATGCAATATAGCGGAAAGATTTGTCATTAAATATCTCAAAATAATTTTAATCTAAAAAATAATATATTGTCACAAAGCATCATTCATTATGCATATGTATACATATATATGTGTGGCAGCTGATTTAAGAATTAGAATTTAAAATTATGATACACATGATCTGTCTTTCGAAACTGTTTTATTTTCTGAATGTAGTAATGCTATTTTTCTGATAACTGCGACACTTTTTAGTATTAATTTTTGACTATTTATGCAATTTTTTTTGTTTAACTTTTTATATAGGTACATTGATTAGATGGAAAATGAACAAATCAGAGCACAGAGATCAAATCCAATTATATTTTCTTGGATATCTAAAAATCTACCTTACATTAGAGAATTACCTAATAATTACTATAATTTTATATTGTATTTTATATTGTATTATAATATACTATTACTATATCAGTGATGCACGCACGATTCTTCAGAATTACAGTTTATTTGATTTATAATAATTTTTTTCATGTCCGCTTGGTGCCTTTTTAGCATGAAAAAAATTCTGAGGAATCGTGCGTGCATCACTAGAACAAAACTAGAACAAAAGTAGCTAGAAAGTGAGTAAAAGAAGTTTGTAAAAAGAAAGACGTAAACTTGCTTAATGCGGAAAAAGCGATCACTGAGACAGCTAATCACCGTATCCGAATAAGCACATTAAAACGAAGATAATGGTTAGGACGAACGCTAAATTAACTCTAACGAACCATAAATTTAAATGTAATCGTCTTCAGACTTTAATTGACTCTTAATAAGCCACGTTAATTCGATCGTCATCGAGTTTCGTTCCAACTTCTTACCATGGTAAGGATATAAATTTGCTCAATTACGAATTTAAATTGTTAACAAGTTACGCGCCAGCTTGGGCGTCAATAAAAATTCTGTAACATTTTTCGTTAAATAAAGAAATTCTTTTTCTTTTCCTTTAATGTTTATTTCATTATATAAATACTATTTCATATAATAAAATTATAGTTAATTCAATTTTCCATTTCTTCTCCATTAATCGTTGTCTCAATGTTACTCAATAAATTTATTCATTAGTTCGATGAAGAAAGTTATCGGTGCAATAGTTTGTCGGTTTTCCCTTAGTCGATATTAATATAGATGATTTCTTTGGAAAGGGAATAGTGTCGTCCCGATGAAATGAGTTTCGTTTTGGTAACTCAATTTCGTGCACAAGTAGGAGGAAAACTGACCCTCGCAAATCCGGAAAAGGTCATCCTCGCCCTTCAGTTTTGGCAAACGCGTTCAACCCTCCTGCCATAAACGGATTGTTAGCATTGATTAAAGCGCACTGTGAATTTCTGTGGAACGCTCCTTCGCCCATCGCATCCATCCAGATCCTAGTTTATCATGCTCTCTATGTGACAGGAGTGATTTCTCCTGCATTAAACTGGAATGGTTTATGTCTCGTCACAGACCGCGCAGGAAGAATTACTTCCAATCAACCCCTGATGTGTTGAGGGTGGATAATATCAAAAGAGCTTATAAATCCTTAATTAAAGCACACCTCAACTTAATTAAAGACAAAATCTAATTAATATATCCTGCGTAAAATGTAAAAGACGTAATCAATACGATTAATACTTTAAGAAAAAAAAAAGGTTGCAATTATCATAATTTAATTACAATTTATAATCATTTTTGGTGCCAACTATATATCTTCTTGGTATAAATATATAATTATTGTTGCTAACATTATAACTATATATAAAAAAGAGTTTCTAACATAATTAACTTTTACTGTGCAATTGTAGTCATAAGTGTTTAATATTTATAACACTTTTCTCCATCAATTATTGAAAGCATGATAAGAATCAATTGTAAGAAAAAAATTTATTCTTGCAATTTATAATAAAAAGAAGAAACAAATATTTAAAATAAACAATAAAATCATTGATAAATGATTCTTATTATATTATATTTTTAACCTTATGCTCTTTTACTAGCCCTATGCTCTGCTAGTAAATATGTAACTGTTACAACATATTGAGTGTGAAATCTTGTATACTTTCTATAGGTATTTGTGAAAAATGATTTTCGCTTTAGAGATATTCCGGTTAGTGCTTTTACAAGAAAGTTTATGTCTTCCGTAAAACATATAGATTTCTTCTCGCAATCTCAAACAACCGATTTAAATAAAAATACGAGAAAATTGTTCTTTTTATACTGCTGGTAATGTTTCGAAACACTGCTCGCACATCTCTTAATAATTGTGGGTTTCTTTATTTTCGATTTACCTGGAGAGCGCTCGGAACAGACTATGTCTTTTCACTCTTTCGGGGCGACTATTTTTTCCTGAGTGGCGCTCAAGGGGGATAGACTTGCATAAAAGAAAAGTCTTTCTGCGCGTATTAAGCTCGCCTAATGCACGCGACTGGCGTATAATGGATGTCAGATGCCGCGCTGTATATGTGCGAACAACCTTCGTAACGAAGCAGCTCGCCTTTTTCTCTTCGTTCCATCTCATGAGGCGACATGCATGAATGTTTTAAACTCTGAAAACTTACATAAAAAGAATTATCATTTTATAACAAATACGAACAAGCTTTCTCAAAACAAAATATCAACTCTTTGTAAAATACAACATTGAGAACCGCATAAAAACAAAAGAAATATATATGGAAATTATACACTGGAAAAGAGTCTGGTTGCATTAATTGAAATTCTTAAAAATGGACAAATCAGAATTTTCTGGTTGAGTCTGTTATAATTAAAAAATTCTAATTAAAAAATTCTAATTGAAAATAATTTTGATTGATACGATTAGAATTGATATTGCATCTTTTGGTTTGTTCATTTTCAAAAAATTTCTCACTTCACAATCAGTGTAAACGAGAAAAACACGAAATGTTTTCAATGCGCGGCATATCAAAGATTCTCATGCTGACAAAAACGAAATCTTGTAGCTGCGCCCAATAATTAGACAAAATAATTAACTTCTCGATGCACAAAGAAGAATGATGCGACAGACTTCTCCCCAATAATCAGGACGACACGATAAAGTGAAACGAGAGATTGTCCCAGCCAAAGGAAGAAAAATAATTTCCCTTTGTTTATCATCGCCTGTTCGAGGGGGAAAGAAAGCGAACAGGAAGCTTTCTATGGACGCCCCGCAGCGCTTTTCTCGAGCAGAAGTAACGGTGGCGAGTGCGCGAGAGTTTTTACGCATTCACGACAATTAATTACACGTCGCGGGGGTGGAATCGCGGCCACGCGATTTGTGAATCCATCAGAAAACAAGCCATCGGCCAGCGATGAAGCGGCCCTCTCGTTAACGCGTATAATTAACGAACCACCATCGCTAATCATCGGCGCGCGGGGGTGTGCAGACGATTTTCTGGGGATTCACTAATTACCGCCGCTAATCTGATTAGCTAAATGCGTGGCGTTCTCCCTCGGTGCTTTTTCTCTTCAGAGTTTCACGAACGAAACGTTCCTTCCTCTCCGCCGCGCCGCGTGCGACTCTCGCGTGCGTGCCGCGGCAACATATCACGTAAAAATGTCGTTAATGCGATCGATCCGGGTGGTCCCTTTCTCGCGATTCGAAACATTTCGGACAAATTGCATCCTGACACGCTCTCCTCCACTCCGCGGCGCGGCGCGTGGCCGCCCGTGGCTTCTCGTGACCGTACGTGATCGAGTCGTGACCGACGCGTGCGAGGGATCAAATGCGGCTATAAGAGTCGTGGTTAAACCCTCCGATATGCCATAGGAATAAAACGATTCCATATGTTCCTTGTAAGTACTTTATCGTAGATTTGAGAAAGAAGAATCTCAAGTTATTGAAATTTACTATTAAATTACAAAGTAACAATTATGATAAAAAAATTCGTAATATCAATTATTTTGTATCTTATCCGAGTAATTAAAAAAATTCAGCAGTTATTTAAAATTAAAGCAATCAAACTGTATGTGAAAATTTTTTATAATTAAGTAGAGAAAGTGACATGTGGTTAATTACGAATTAAGAAAATCGACAAAATTCTTCATTTTATTATTATATATAATTGCATAATATAATGAACGTAATTAACTTGACTTTCAAATTAATCGACTCTCTTTATATTGTGATGTAAAATATAATTACTTTTACTGTTTCAAAAACAATTCTTGTTCAAATTATGTGCTTTATTGTTTTTTGCATTTTGCTATTCTAATGGCATTCGCGTTTGCAGATTCTGTAAAATTAATTCATGAAAGCTCCATGTTCCGCGGATTTCGCGTACGTGTAAATGATAAGCGTTGGATGCACAAGTCGAGGAATGACGTCGTTCTCATTTCTAACGAATCGCTAGAGATTTGATCTTCCTGCGGAAGCGAGCTCCAATATCGCTTAATGACCTGAGAGACAGGCGCCATGACGATCTCCATACGGCCCTTTCTTTCACTCTCGCCAGCCAGAAAGGACAGAGACTCACTCCGCCCTACAGCCACCCTCGTCGAAACTGTGATTTGATTCCGGAGACTCATCTTCTCGATTGGGGGCGCACTAACTTTTCAATCAGCCGTCAACTCCGCGGTTGTGAGAGGGTGGAGCGGCTGAGACCATCCCTCAGTGAGGAGCGTCGGAATCTCTCTTTGAGTTCATATCGTATTGTCCCGTGGTATCGTTACGGTTAAAAATATTTGACGTGATAAGGAATATATTTTTTTTATGATTATATACTTGAAATCACATTAATACGGTTTTTAACGATCTAATACTTCCTATAAACATCAATCAATTATTCAATTCTCGATATTTTCCAAATTATCCAATTATAAAATACAACACAGCAGAACAAAAAGAAATACTTTAATTTTAAAAACTGTATATTAGTAAGATAAAAAAATAATTAAAGAAGAATATTGAATTTTGTGTTCTTCCAAAATTTTGTAAATATTAAATTTTAGTCCTAACTAATTCATTCAATATTTAAATAATATTTGTTGGCGTTTCTTCTTCTGTTGGCCCAAACATTATATTCAAAGATCAAAAAATTTCCCAAGAAATATCTTTAAAGCCCGCAATATATTTCAATATTTCAATGGTGGAACGTGGTTAAGAACGTTATTCATTGATAAAAGTGAATTAATGGGATGATTTATAACATGACTGCTTTCGTCGCGAAAAATGGGTATGCATGAAAGATATTCTCACGAGACATGTGCAATAATACACCATGAATCGCGGGTGGGTGCATACAGTTACTCGCCGACGGCGTGGGAATCACGAATGTGCGTTCTTAAATGCCGCTCTGAAATTTACACACATCCACGACCTGGCGCCATTAAAGTGGAAATAACGGAAAGAGGTTGCCAAAGGATCCTTTGAACGCTTCGATATTTCTGAATTATGGCACATGCATATATCATCTCGATATTCCCATATTAAAGACTGTCAAGATATATCGAAGCATAATCGTGTTAAATTTATAATAATATTTCTCCGTATGATAATTGCATAACATTGTCCAAATTTTACTGCTTATAATTCATGTTTTTTTGACATACTTATTTTTAATAACAAATTAAAAACAAGTTTTTTTTAAAGAGAGCGAACATATCACTCTCAAAGTCCTGAAAATGTATCACGATGTGAAGATTTGCATAACTCTATTCTCGCTTGCTGTTCATTGTATTAAAATTAAGCAATGGCGTATAAAAACGATCAAATTTCGAGGGAAGAATGTAAAGCTTTTACAGAGAAAACCGCAGCGGCGCTGCGAAAAAAGTGGCATATTCGGCTGAAATCGTCGCAAATGAGACAGGTTGCGAATTCCGTCGGAATTCCTGAACACGGAAATCCGACGAGCACACGTCGATCCGACCACAATATATCGTGTCCGAGGGCTCTCGCGCTTACAACCGTTTCGAGAGCAGCGAGGAAGTTTTGTCGATACCCGCGTACATTCTCCGGCCCTATAACGAATTCCGATACGTCACGCAGAGTTTAATATCGAAATTGCGAATATTAACTCGTTTAAAATCATTTATTGCCGAATTACTCGCTAATAACGCACCCCACACTTTGGTGAGCGCGCGTGCAACCGAGAATTCCACGATGCATAATGGACCACAAAATATAACAGAATAATTGTTGAATCACTGAATATCATTTTACGAAACGACGAGAAGAATTTTACGTTTAAAATTCCCAATTAATTATGATCATTTAGAAATTTTCTCAGTTTGGTGATACAATCACAAATGTATGTACAGGTCGCATATACTAAATATCGCAATTATGAAAATACACCATATTTATAATAATAATAATAATTTCCAATGCTATTAAATAATCTTTGTCATTTGGGAACAATAATTACGAAATTAATTTATTAATAACTAATAAAGGAATTATTAGATTAAAGTTTTGTATATAATTATGTAATAATATAATAAAATATTTATCATTTTTTAAAATAAAATATTTGATAAAAGAATCAAATATTTTATTGATAAGATATAAGTGGCTACAAAAAAACGACGCAAAAAGATGACAGTTATTTTCTTCTATTTGATCAATTTAATAAAACGGAAACTATTAAGACAAATAAAAAAAAATGGACGAAATGGCTTAAGAAAAAATAGGATGATTACTTCAACAGTAGTCAGGGGAAAAGAAAATGGCAAGCGTGTCGACAACGAAAGTACGACGACAACGATTATTTCACTTTCCCAGCAAATGGCACATAAACATAGCCGCAGGGTGTGGAGGAAGGGTCGGACAACGGATACGGCAAGCAACTCGAGTTAACCAACCGAATAGAAGTATGATTTATAAGAAGAAGAAGATTACCTCACGGAAAAACGAGAATTCTTGCCGTTTGTGAGGCTCCGACAGGAATATCAACCTTATAGAAAATTGGACTAGCGTTTGCAGTTTTTATCATTTAATAAAATAAGTAGAAACAATTTCAATATCCAAACTGCACTGTATTAATGAGTAAAATATTTCTTCATTTTCTTCTATTCAAATATTTATTTATTTTGAAAAATACGGAAGATATATATTTCAATTTATTCAATAACTAATTGTTTTCAATTTTTATCTGTTAGTTCTTTTTTCTTAAAAGACATTCTTAATTGCTGTACATAATTACTCCACATTTTTATTTTAACTTCAAAATAAAATTGAAGACAGTGAATAAAATATTACGCCAAAACATTGTATATATCAGACACACTTTATAATGCACTCTATTTTTCTTACCCTTCGTAATTTTCATATAATGTATTACACACACACGCACGCACACACATATCGTTAAATTTGCATTCTGTTATCGAAGTTTCCATTTCCGTCTTTACCCGTTCCATCGGAGACATAGCACGCGACGCGTGCTAGGGAACGCGAAACGTGGTTTGTCGCAAGAGTAACAGTTTCCTAATACACTTAACGATCTCTGTGCTCCTCCGTATCGTTTGCTGTTTCACGGTCATTTCTCTCCGACCCTGAAATTAGTGAGGCGGAAAGATACGCGAATCTCGGATATATTCTTGGCGAGTGGCGGGCAACCGCCCACTCCCGCCACTGTTCCGGAAGTAAGAGGAGAGGTGGAAGGCGAGGGAGAATTTACGACCTCTTTGTTTCTCGTCAGACGGTCGGAAAAGAAGTCGATGCGCAGTCGGATGAGATTGCAACTCGATACACTCGCTTTCGACCCGAGAGACTTCATTAATACCGAGTTCGCACGTATCGTTGATACGAGCAATCTCGACGGTGAGACCGTTTCTCGACGATGACTAGAAATTCTCTATGCCATCCAATATGTTACCATAGGAGATTTGTTACGAAGGATATTCTTATCGTCCGGCAACTGTGCGC
>Ga0157363_1007374_pt1 | contig 10420 bp, 1 predicted proteins | sample AttsexASBM1_FD_111477 | JGI IMG/M metagenome (GOLD analysis project Ga0157363, IMG submission 111477) | Fungus gardens microbial communities from leaf cutter ant in Ribeirão Preto, State of São Paulo, Brazil - Atta sexdens ASBM1 | ecosystem: Host-associated > Fungi > Mycelium > Unclassified ...
AAAGAAATACATATACATAAACATATACACTCATGAATACATATTCACACACACATATACTTTTACCTCTAAAAATGCACATAAAAGAAGTGAACTAATTAACTCTTTAGCTGCGGCTGTTTTTAAATTCTGAATAAAAACAAAATTAAAATGTATTATAATTATGATATAAATTTATATAAATTATATAAATTTATATAAATTATATTTTAAGTTATATATTCAAAATAAAATTCTAATATATACAGTATAATTATGTTATAAATTTTAGTAAAAAGAAAAAGCTTTTTCTCAAAAAGATGTTTGATGTTTTTCTCAAAAAGATGTTTGATGTTTTACTCAAACTTTTTTTGCTTATTTTATTCAATTTAGATTAAGAACTTTGTAATAAAAGTAAATTCTAATTTTCAATGTTAGTTTTTGATCCTGGAAATATACGTATATACGGTTTGCAACTAAAGAATTAAATAGTTAACATATTATTGAACATTCAAGCGATAAATTCATAAGAGAAAAATATATAGATGAAAAAGTGATGAAAAAAGCACTATGGTTGTTCTAAATAAATAACACGTTATTTAATACCTAACTTGCAAAGGAGGGAGCGGCAAATAATAGCGACGTGTTTTATCTACGGCTGTTTTTTACAACTTATTTTATAGAATAAATACCGATAAATAACGATGCGGAATAAGACCCATTAGTATATCAATTATAATTATTACTAATATTGTATTCCTTACTCTTATCGATTTTTAACTAAAGTTAAAGCGTGAATTTAAAAAGCTTAAGTGTATGCGAGGTGTTAAGGAAAAGTGATTATTACATTTCATTTGTACAGGACACGTAAATATAATCGATGCGTTGTTGACGATTGGTATAAACGAGCTAATTAATTTATTATATTAACGAGTCTCAGATGGATAAAAGTAAATTTAAATACTAGCGCGGAGACGGGGAAGGGGAAAAAAGAAAAGGTTACAAAGAGTTAATGGCTGCTTTTGCCACAACTGTATGTACATACATATATTTTAGATTATGACGGTGGTATAGTTGGGAGAAGTTATGTACGAAAGGAAACGCAATTTTAAAACACAAAACGAAGGCAGGACGTGGAAGTTTTAGAGCGGGGTTATTCGAATAATTGATTACTAATTATAACAGATAATATATTTATATTCAACGCAATATTATTAGTATTTTTAAATACAGAGATGACGCATCTAATTAATGTAATAGGTAGTATATAGGAAAACTATACTTTGATTCTAGAGCCGTTGTTACTACCTGCCTCATTCGCAGTTTTCGAGAACTGTACGGCTTGCTCTCAGGGTTGTTGTTGTTCTCTTTTTTATTACTGTTTCTTTGAGCTCTTTTTCCTCCCTGTCTTATGTTCTATCTACACTTACTGCTCTGAATCGCTCGTATTTATTTTGTTTTAAAGTAGAGGTATATACTACATGCCGAGTAGGGAAAGTCCCCCCCCCTCCTCCTCTCGTAGGGTGGTTCTAACTTCAGTAAACTTCTTTATTACGATGCTTTTGATAATCCGTCATCTTTATTTAAGTAGATTGAGACATTTCTCATTTCTATTTACGAGACATTAAACTTTGAAAAAGATCTTTGTATTCGATATCTATTGAAAAACATTAGTTTCTTATTCTATATTATGATAATTACAACTTTAAGAAATAGAAAGAGCGAATTGACGATAAGTTTTATTGTATTAAAATGATTATAATAGAAAGACAAGATATATAAATGTAATCTTCGTTATTTGCAATTTATGATTCGTAATAGATTTGTAGAAATATTGTTCACTAGTATAAATATTATTGCGATTTTTTGGCAATAGCTGAAGATTGTAATATTAATGTTTATTATTATAAATTTTTGCGACAAAAGTTATATCAAACTTAAAAATTTAATTAAAAAATTTAAGTAAAAAAAATTTAACTTAAAAAATTCAATAAAAAATTCTCATCATTTTTTTTTCACACATCAAAATGGGTCAGTTCAAAGTAAATTGAACTTAAAAAAAGACTAAAGCTTCGATATTTCGTATTGTACAAGATGAGATATCTAACTTGCACTTTTCGAAAAATTTATAAATATAAGTTTTGTATGAAAAAAAATTATTATATATAATAGTTATGTAGTAAATTTGAAAATCAACTTTGTTTTTAAAATAGGATGTTATATTTTTTCGATCATTGTTAGAAAGTATGTTTAAATTTGCATTTGTATAAATGTATTATTATTGATTGATCTAAAGCTAACGAGACGGAATAAGTTTAAATCCATTTAAAAATTGGTCTTGAAGATTTTTTAAATGCTTCCACTTATAACAAAATTTATACACTATGTAATTATTCCTTCGAAGCAATTTTTATATATAAAATTCAATTTTTCATATAAAACTCATAATTTACATTTTTTGACAGGTATACAAACTAGTGCCTTATCTCGTATAATTTATTTCCTTTCTTCACATTTTCTTTTTTATCGAATTTTTGACTGTTCAATAATTTAATAGATCGGAGGGAGAGAGAGAAGGAAGAGGGAAGAGAGAGTGATAGATCGCCATTTTTCTAGAATAATTATTCTTTCAAGCACTGAAGAGAAGAGAGGGAGAGTTCCAGTAGACATATCGCGCGACACGCATATGACAGAGATGATTTCGGATAAGTCTGGATAGGCAAAGATGGGTAGAACATATTCCAACATATTGAATAATTTTAGCTGAAGGATAGCAATTCATCTATAAGATTAAATGGCGAAGTCGCGCTACTAAATTATATTAATATACGTTAACATAATACGTTAACCAGAATCACAAAACCGGAAAATCGCATTTGTGTTGCATTGAAGCGCAGATTGATTCGAATCCAGATCCGCAGCACTCGACATACTCGCGATATTTATTTGTTCTTATTCTAGGATAGTCTTATAATGTCTTATCGAGGCAAGTAATGCCAATCAAAAAGTACTGTATTTAAATAATAAAACAAGAAACTACATCGAACTTGTTTGTATAGCATCGCAGTTAAATATAATGAGGAGATCAAACTATTATTATTAATGTTCTGTCTACCTATCTCCCATATGATTTTCCGATTAGACAGATCACAATACACACATTAACAAATATAATAGAAGGATAACTCTGACAAAATTATCTAACAATAAATTTAAAAAAATATAAGAAAGAACATACATGAGAAAGTTTCTATCATTTAGGCCAAAATCCGGTAATTTTATCCATCTTTCTTTGCATACTTAGAGAATATATATGTTCAATTTAGACCATTCAGATAATAAATCAGTCACATGTGAAATATTATAGTGGCTACGGTCATCGACAAGATATCTTTCAAACTAAAGAAGATCATCAATGGAGAGATCATTAAAGAAAATTTAGAAAAAAGAACAATGAAAATGTATTGAATTCTATACCATACGATATTCTCAGATTTATTTTTCAATACTTAGATGGCAAGGAGCGTTGCAATGGTTTGCAGATATATATACTTAAGAAAATTTGTTCCTGCGTATGAGATCGAACCCGAATCCACGGATTGCTAATCCGCGGATCACCGAGCCATCCGACACCTCAGAACAAAAAGCTTTACCTCTCTTTGGCATTCTTCATTCATATATTATTATAGATTTTGCCGCAGATGTTTATTCTCATGCTCCGTTATAATGCTTTATTATAATGATACGTAATTATAAAAACTACAATTTTTGAATCTTCGAAAATTTAAATAATTTTACAAATGAATTCTGATATACGAGAAATCTCACGTTAACATTTAAAAGGATATTGAATAATCGCTTATCTTGTTTTTCTCTTTATTTAATTTTCCGATCCACTATAAAGAATCACAATACCATGCATTGCATATGGATCCAAAGATTCTGCAATAATCTTTTTGCAAAGACTTGTTCAATATCAGGAATAGGAGATTTTTTTATGTATTCTCTAATGTCAAAACGACAGCTCACAAAATGAAGCTCGTTAGTAAGATTAGGACATGCGCAAAAAATATGATTAAAATCCTGAAACCAATAACAATTGCTTATATATTTATATTAGAGAAAGAAAAAAGAGGGAAGGAGGGAGGGGGGGGAGGGAGAGAAAGAGAGGAGAGAAAGAATTTTAGATAAAATTATTCGCTATACATTCCTTTACGTTTCTTTTGAAATAGGCAAATTTAAAGTAAATTAAACTTAAAAACCTGGCCGGAAAAATTAAATGGAAATACAAAACATCTGGATCAACAATTTGCTAGCAACCTATATGTCGATAATTACATTGGTATATATTGATTTATTAATGATCACAGTCTGATTCACATATATAACTAACAATCTCTTTCTTTTTTAATTGAACTTCAGCTCCGTGAATGGACCCATATTAGGCAAAAACAACTAACTGAAAATTCTTTCAAAACTCCTGCATATGTGAGGCGTCGTGGATGGGATCGAACTTGGATCCACAGATTACTAATCCGCCATCCGACACCTCATTTAAGCAAAGTAAGATGTTGCGACATCAATAAAGAGGAGAAAGAAATAAAAAAATATTTAGTAATAGTAGAGATGAGAACATATAGTTGTTTAATTGATGGGAGACCATTCCTTTAAGACTTCCTTTTAGACTTAATATAACAGTTTTAGGATAGTTTTATTTTAATTATTTCTGTAACTTTTTTTTCTCTTTCTCTTTCAATTTCTTATAAAATAAAATCTCTATAAAAAAAAAATATATGAGACGACGACTGGGATCGAACTTGAAACCTATTAAAATTATTATATTTAAGACTCCTTAATCATCGCAGCATATTGGAATCATGATATTGTAAAACGAGAAACGTTAAAATTTCTTGTCATATGTAAATAAAGAGAATTTGGATAAAACAAAATAATGAGATCGCTTTAAAAGACTTATCAAAACTTATAAAAATGGGTAGAAATTATTCTCCTGACAATCAGTAAATAATTGTAAAAAATACGTGAAGTAAAAATAGATTACAAATACTTATAAAAAAGGCAAATATGTGATTTCTAGATAGTATTTTGTTGCTAGCATATTATAAATCAATGTGTTGTTATCAGAATTGTAGTAATTGAGTCCGCATTTGTTAGTAAGTTGCTTTCGCGATATGATAACTTGCTTACAACTTTAAAATCGTCATTATTAAAATTTGTGCTGTTGCTATCATGATTGGTCATAATCTACAGGATCACGTAATGCTATCATATTATTGACAACGCAAATTAATTTTGATGTTGCAATTTTATCATTAAATTGCTGGCAAAATATATGTACACTGTTATCTGTGTATTGTTATAATGTTGGTATATTCAAAATCGTTGAAGGCAAATATATTACAAATTGCATCATAAGTAATTACAGATTTGTGCGATTTTGCTGATTTAGTTATTTGGGTTGTAAAGATGCAAAAATAAATAGTACAAGAGATTAAACTCATATAATATACATATAATTATAATATAACGGTTTGGCTTATTTTTCGAGACATTCTCAGATAGCTGCATCTATAAGATTTTTGTAATTATCTGATGAGAATAACTCGAAAATTGAGCCATTATATTATAATGATATTATATGTATACGATTAAATCTTTTATGTATTAAATTTATTTCTGTGTTCTGATTAACGCACGTATTTGTTTTTATAATTCTTTGTTATTATCGCGAGTTTGCGTTTATAAAGAATAAATTAATTATTATATTAATAGAAATAGTTGATAATAATAGCAGTGGAGAAGCGGATAGGATTATAAAAATCTCTTAAATGTCACTTAGATTTAAAGAGATTTTCCTACCAAATTCTCAATATATATTGAGCTCTATGAAAGCTATTATTTCTGTTCAACCTCTTCCTTCTTCAAGTCCTTAAGTTTAAATAGATAAACAATATGTAAATAGATGTCCGTTTACGATGTTATAGAGCTTTTATTAAATATTGTGGAATTCGTCAAATCGCGCATTCAATGTTTCACCAAATTTGTGATTATCAAGATATAGAATCAAGATGTAGAATAAAGAATTTAAGATCTACCAAGAGTTTATCCTCTTTTCGGCTATGTGGTTTATCACAACATCAAATCTCTCTCCGCTTTTATGCATTTAGACGATTTCATTTTCAACTTTTTTTAAGGTACAATCAATAGAGCGAAACGCAGCAGAAGGAAACTATAAATATATTACAGCCACTAAGTTAAGTCGTTGGTTTTCTTCTCTATTAACTTAATTAGGTAATGCGTGGATTCATCCTTTTTCATCCTACAAGCGGATGCATGAGAGTTAGATTTTTTTGTCAGGCAAGTTAAGTATTTTGATATTTAAAGAAATGTCCTTAAATGTATAAATAATTCCGGGGACGTCGTGAAATGTCTGTTTTAACGTTAAGCGCACGTTTTAGCGTCCCGCACACTAAAGACTGGTTGTATAATTAAATATTACACTTAACTACTTATTACTCGTATCGTAATCTATCGTGGAAAACACTTTCTATTGATATACATGAGTTTCTCCTGCCGTTTTTAATTATTAGTGTATGTCTTAGTTCGTATCGCACGACGACGTGTAATCATTGGCTATTGCATTTTAATCACCAAGCGATTGTTAATCCTTAAAATTGCGAACATCGCGCAGTTCCTCTTCTTTATTATTATTATTTTAATAATAATTGCACTTAATCTCCGTCACAGAATCGCGCTGTTTCAATAACAGATAGATAAGACCGATAGACAGAGTGGGCATTTATTTGTCGATAAACCATGAGATCATCTATCAAGGAATGAACATTATAATGTAGCTATGATAACGCGTCGAATTAATCAGAGAAAAAGAATATATTCTCAGCGATAAGATATCGTTTTGTCACTGCCTGAGTCTACTTTTTGCTAAATCGATCTTGCTTTGTTTCAAATAAAATTGAATATTGATCAACAAGTAACATAACTTTCGTAAAGAATTAGAAACAAATATCGATGTATGATTTCCCTTGGAAATCTCGATAAATCAACCCTTTATTAGCTTTTTTTTTAGCTTTATTAAGATGATGCGTGAGAGTCAAATAATAAAGAAGAGGCCGCCAGTATATATTGTACTCAGGTAGTGTGATAATCGCCCACACACGTGGGCGCGAGTATAAGGCAGTAAAAAATAATTTCAAATGGGACAAAGTTGATTAATATAAGAGATAAATGTGTTATACACACACGAGATATATTCTAAATTACGTTTACATAGAAGCAGTTAAGGCATTAAATTATAATTACAAGGTGATTTTCTCTGCGAGTCTGATAGGACAAGATAATTATTGTCTTAAACGTATATAGTAATGCGAAAACAATGTAGAGATTTAAACAAGTGAGTTTTATATAAGGAAAATTCTAAAATATGTTTATGTTAAGGTTTGTGCAGCGGGCTGATATTTCAATTGTTACGAGAGGAGAGAATGAGAAGGAGGAATCGAGACCGCCTTAGCGGGATAAATCACACGCAGACAGATATTACTATCCACGATTCTTACACAAACATACGCACACAACAATCCAATGATCCAAAAATATACAGTACTGAGAAGAAATGAGTGTATCGGGGGAGAGTGATCAGTGATTTTTAACAAAAAAAACCATGAGTGCATTAGCAAATTGGGCAAGTTAGTTAGAAGATGAAACGAATAAATAAAGTCTTAAACGTGTAATTATTTTGATCATCGAATCTCGAGGCACGTGATCGAGAGTAATGATTCTCAGATCTTATTAGATTGAGAGCTACTAATAAAAAAAAAAGATGAAATAATATAAACAAAGTGAGTATTTTTAATTTTTTTGACGCAAGAAGGGGAGGGGGGACCGCCGCTATTATTTATTTTACTCGAGGTTATTTCGATTTTAGTAGAATGGAATTCCTACAGTTGTTGGGATGCTTTAAAATATCTCGCACACGGTACGATGAGAGAATCGATTGATCTACTTTTATCATATTTTAGTGTGAAGTAATAAGATAATAGACGTAAAGTTGGTAATGATTGTAACGATAATAAATGAAATTATTAACTGTAATAACATGACCTGTATACTTGTAAACTTTTAGCATTGTATTGGTAAGGTCGTATCCCCTTACGAGCTAATCATGAATAGAATAAAATAGAGATTAAATGAGAAAAATCTATGATAGTTTAGTAGTATCACAAGTGTGCCGCATGCGCATTTGGCTATTTGCATATGCGATATGCGATTTTCTGAAAATAAAAGTGACGGGCACGTAATGCCTGTCTCGATAATAAGGATATATTTGTTAAATGATCTTTACGCTCGCGCGCTTTCCATCCGTCTTACTCCCAGTGCCCCGAATTTAATGTCTCCCTGTGCTGAGAGAGGATGTTCGACTTTTCGCTTTGATGATAGCGACGAAATCTTATTCCACTCAATTGTGTTCGATCTATTTGAAAATATCCGTTACAATAAAATAATGGAAACTTGATATATCTGGCGAATTTCGAATCGGAATAGAAGCAGAAAGCTTCTAAGAACATTTTACATAAAAGTCTACGCTTGCGACGAATATGCTTCGTTTAAAATATTCCATTTAATTTTATCTATTAGTTCATTCTGCTTACAGTATCGAATCATTTTAAATCTATTGCGCTATAAATAGATTGCTAGATTTTGACGAGTTTACAATAAATGTTCAATAAACTAAAACTATCTGTTCTGGTGAGATCAACGAATCTCATCATCAAGGATAATTTAAACTTGAGATACCATTTCTTGTACACTTTGAATATTTATTGTAAAATAAGAGACAGAGATAAGCTTGTAATTCAAGTAAAAATTACTTTCTGTATCGTATGCAATTGTAAGTTTTTTAAAATATTGGATCGAAACAAAAATTTGTAGCGCTACGAATTTTAAAATTTAAGCAGCTGTAATTTTATGACAAACATACGAAATTTAAAAAAAAGTTTTAAAGATTCAAATCTATACTTTCGAAAGATTATGTCTTCTGAGTTTTTGTGAGTTTGGTAATTTTTACATATATAAAAAAACTACGAACCAGACAAAATGGGAAATTTTTTTCTTTGTCACGTGCCCAAAAAAAAAAGAAAAAGCTATGATTTTCGACTTTTTAACGAAAAAGTTAAAGTTTTCTCTATAAAATCATTTTTTGAAAATGTTCTTAAGATTTTTTGCTACCGAGTTATCTGGACTAAATAAAAAAAGCATTTTGACTTTGATTGCTCATAATTTCATTAAAAATCATCTCTCGTACGCGCGAACCGTAATTTAAAAAATAGATTCTTTTAAAGCATTTTATTTTATCGAATAGTATAATTACCAAATTTGTTTAAAAACAGATAGACAATATAAATAAAAAGTAGCGTTACAAATTTTTGTTCCGATCCAATATTAACTAACATAAAATCAAGTAGGAGTAAATTATATTAAAAATATCACTAAACTAGAATGTTGTGATTATCTTAAGATTTAATTAAATTATTATTTAAAAAACATGCATACAATATTTATATTTTTTAAAATTTATTAAGATATTTATCAAACAAAAATACGCTATAAAATATAAATACAATATTAAATAAATAAGATATATAAGTAACGCTTATTAATAATGACTACATGTTGAACTCAATTTTATAATCAATCGCAAAATCGTAATTGAATCAGCGAAACTACTACTACCACTAAAAGGTTTAATTTTGTTTTTTTTTTATTCGTTTACGCTTTTTGACGATTATTTACAAAGAAGTAATATGCGCGACAATATGTAAATAATTACATATTATCTTCTGTTTGTCAATAAGAATTGTATTGAATGGAAAATGTTTCAGTATTCTGTAAATTTTAATTATATATGTTAAATAATACTTTTCTTCTTCAAAGAAGCTACACAATTTTCGTGTCAACTCCGTGTTGTCTTTAAACATTAAATGCCAATGTTTCATGAACGCTGCAGTTTTTCTAATTTTAATAAAGCGTCTTTTTTAAGTTTTTAATGTAAATATAAATTTTAAAATAAAGACAAACTGCATAAATTCTATAGACAAAAATGATGAAGAAGAGAAATAGAAAGTAAAGATTAAAAATGAATAATCATGAGATTTAAAGTCGAACATTTTTCGAACAGCACAGTAGTATACGTTCCAAGCCAAAGCGCATAGTCTCTATTTGAATCTTTTCTCGCAAAAAACCAAAAGATATAGGATTGAAAAACAGGACAGGATAAAAAGAGAGGAAGGAAGGGTACAGGAAGTTCTTTTGGGACAGGATGCGAGAAAGAGAGAGAAAGAGAGAGAGAGAGAAAGAGAGAGAAAGTGAGAGAGAGAAAGAGAGAGAGAGAGAGAGAGAGAGAGAAAGA
>Ga0157363_1007375_pt1 | contig 10420 bp, 5 predicted proteins | sample AttsexASBM1_FD_111477 | JGI IMG/M metagenome (GOLD analysis project Ga0157363, IMG submission 111477) | Fungus gardens microbial communities from leaf cutter ant in Ribeirão Preto, State of São Paulo, Brazil - Atta sexdens ASBM1 | ecosystem: Host-associated > Fungi > Mycelium > Unclassified ...
GAATTATCATCGGGTTTCGATTACACGTGAATCCATAGTAGAAGTGATTAAAGATTGTAGCTGTTATGTTCGCGTTTGTCATAAAATCCTTATGAAACGTTAGAATAATTTGAGAAAGAGAGAGAGAGACAAAGAGAGAGAGAGAGAGAGAGAGAGAAAGAGAGAAAGAGAGAAAGAGAGAGAGAAACAGAGAAAGAGAAAAACAGAGGAGTCAACGAGGGAATAAATGTTGACATCCCCAACTTATCTCGCTATCTTTAGTGAGATAAACCGACCAGAATCGACCGAGTTGAGGATTATACGAGATAATGGGAAGGACGCGGAGGGGTTTAGAGCCAGGATCCTAATAGTAAGGATGCAATTCAGAGAAGATCTTCCGGGAGGACGCGGGAGATCTTCGGTTCTGATAAAATCGCCGACTCACTACCGCCGCCCTCTCTTCCTAGCTAATGGAAAAAGTTTGTCGCCCGGTCCAACGCTTTTCCAATCATAAAGTTTGAAAAATGGTCACGTCTTGTTATCCGTAGATTTTTTTACTATACAGAAATGACGATAATAACAAAAGGTCTCCTTAGAAAATTTTGTAAAGTTCTCGCCGGACATTTCAAGTTGTTTTTTATTTTATAACTGATATTATTATAACGCATTATATGCATTTTATTAGGAAATTTATTTTGCATTTATTTTGTAAATTTATTTTGGATTTAAATACTCTCGTTATTTATATTTCGTTTAAACATTTCCATCAGATCCTCATTTAATCACTCAAATAGGACGATATTATATATTATAAAACTCGAAAGCTCTCTGAGTTGTTGAAGATTAAATTATATTATGTAATAAGACGCAAATTTTTTGTTCTGATTTTAATCGGTTTTAATCAAATAATATTTTTTAATAAATTAAAAATTAATTACATCAAATACAAATAAAGTGACAAAAATAATAACTGAACAACGTAAATTTATCCTCTCAAAGCCAAAATGTACCGCACATCATGGCTAAACAATAAGTAAGATATAATGCGCTTCTCTCCCTAAAGTTTCTGATCCGCAATGTCACAGCGAGCTTTACGAGATTTCACCGACGCATTTTGTAGATAAGCTATTTCGAAGAAGAGTACAATCTGTGGTGTTATAATTTATGCACTTATAATTTATGCGCAAGTTACGACGCAAATGGCTGATGGCGCAATATGTCTCCCTGGTTGTCCGACGATTAAAAATAACCTGCATCGTGCAATCATTCGTGCAATGATGAACGCTTTTCCCTTTCGACACGATCCGATGATTGAATTAATACAATTAATGGTACGTTTAGTGCGATCGATGTATGCATCATCAATTACTTTTATGCGAAATCAGCGGGATATTATAACACTTTCACATCCATGAATTCGCGAAATTCCGCACGTGCGTAATGTCGACGAAATTAAACTGTACTGCAGTTCTAACTTGTAATCTTAAAATTCTACCAACTAAATTGAAAACAATTAAATCGACACTAAATTATAAAAAATGAAATTTATAAATATCTTTAAAACGTTTTATCTTTTATTTCGTATTTTGCAAACAACTAGTTTTTAAAAAGCATCTCAATTAATAAATCTGAATAAAGAAGCGATAATTTGAAATTTATAATTAAAAAAAAATGCATAATATGTTTAATAAAGCGATATGCTTTTATTCAATTGCAAATAAAACATAAGAGAAATCCAGAAGAACGGAGAGAAATATATGTAACTTTTTATTCATCTGTTCGCTCATCTAGATATACATTTAGAAGGAATCTGAGAGGACGCATTTCAGATAAATGTGCGCGAATATTTTAGAAAGTAGGACATGTCCCTCAGGAAAATGAAGCAACTCCTTGCAACTGTGAGTTGTAAAGCTTTAATTTATGTATATAAATCCGACTCTGATGATCGTACACTCACCTACGTTATCGAGCGTGTACGGAGTCCATGCGCGAGGAATGCTGAAGGCCGGGATGTATACGGGAACACACGGTGACAGAGAGCGCACGTCGCCTACTGAACTCTCGCTCTGTTCTCATCCATTAAATCGCAGAAAACGTTGCACCAGCGCGCGCAACTCTGTCAAACACGCTGCCGCAAATTCGATCTCCCGTAGGATTGGATCCCTTGGAAGTGCTGTTGTCCTCCGAGTTCACGTCCAAATAGAAGATCGCAAAATGCGAAACGGGTGAGTTCCCTGCAATCAATAACGATCGAATAGCTTCGTAGCTGTTAGTGCAAGTTGTTAATTGAAGTCTTCCGATTTTCTTCACGATTATGTATACTCTGTATCGAGAAATTGACCTCTGCATAATGATCTATAATATTCAATTCCATAATTTCAGAAATAGTTTCGCTGAATAGTTTGCAAATAATATTTCTTTGGAATTTTCCGTAAAATACTTTAAATAATAAAAATAAGAAATCACACACACATTATCATATATTACGTTAAACTTAATGTAGTCTTAATTATAATAATGTTGTCTAAACTTATAATTATCGAGATCAATTGTTATATATATTTAATAAATTTAAAATTGCTATCGTATTAAACATCAAAAATATAACTCTGAAAAACTGTAAAACAATAAATATTTTTTCTAATTTATATATTTTTTAAAGACAATGAAGGCAGATATATTAATTTAAGTTTTAATTTCCTAGGCAAAGTTCAATAAAAGCGCTGCCATTTCAATTGAACGAATAGGAACTTTTTTACTGCGCTTTCATATCTCTCTTCTCAACAATTGTGACAGAGCTCTTGCCTCGCGTCGATTGAAAAGCAAGTCTGTGATCGATTTAATACGCACGAAACGGATTTCGTTGATAACATGATTTATATTTTGCATTATTTAAATTTTACAATAAACATTTATTGTGTATCTTCAAAATAAAAGATCACAAAATTGATCACAAAAAATTATCAATGATCAAAACTGATAGTCATTTTGGTTTACAATCAAGTATTAAACTGAACAATTACGTTCACTATTAATGCAATATTAAATCTTAACAACATTAAGTTATTACATCAAATTATAAATTATAATATAACCGATTATTATACGAAATTTTTTGTTTTTATTTTTTATTTAATTATTTCTCAACCTACACCGTATTAAATGCATTTGATATTCGCGCATTATTTTACATATCATGATAAATTCTCTCATAAGGAGATGGTCATGATTTAATTATCGCCGCCAGACTTTAATTAAATTGATACCATCTTCGAACCGTAAAACAGTTGGACGTGTTCTAATTGCGAATTCCCGATGACTTGTTTACAAGCAACGGGGGATACACATCACGTCGTATATCCAAATCGTTTTAATTAGAAAAGGCACGAATTTTTATTCGTTTTTGTGCAAAGACAGAATGTCTGAGATAGCGATTAAATGAAGACTAGGAAAAGTTGATTAAATGACTTTTTATTGGAAAAAGTTTTAAAACACCTTAAGATTATCTTATTTTTTTTCTAATTGAAACTAATTTCTCTATTCTTTCCTTTGTGAAAACTGTAGTAGATAAAAGATGTAAGTTCAATTGCACATTTCTGCGTTTAATCAATCATTAATTATCATGATATTTAATTTATCAATAAAAAAAGAATCTTTTCGTTTCACGCAAAATCTCTGATTGAAAAATTTTTATCATAAAATAATATTTACGAAGATAAAAAGACTATAAATAAATTAAATACATTTTTAAGAAGTGTCATGTTCATAATTACAAAGAAAAAAAATTGAAGATAATTATTTCCATTTAAAAAATAAGTGTGTAAATTGTTAAAAATTCACGGAATTTAAAAGGTTAATTCAACGATATTTTCAACTGAGTCACTTTAACATACATAAATTTATGATGCAAAATAAGTCTAATCTATTATAATTCGTAAATGATACATACTAATTATGAAAATATATGTAGAATAAATTAATGGAAAATATGTCATACACAGCTTCGTGCATAACGTTTCCTTAAAGAGGATATTTTTATATGTATAGTATTTGTGTTGCGTAAATAAAATTTACAAATTCTCTCTCTCTTTTTTCCTTACATAAAGTAATTAATCAACTTTTTTTTACGATTTTTCTAGTTATGCGAAACACGCACGTACATAACTTTCAGTGATAATCGATGTAATGTCTTTCAAGATTAAATAAAAAATAGAAAAGAGAATGGTAAAAAATACGTTGATATGTATGTAGTATTTATCAATTTATTTTAACACGTTGATAAAATATATTGAATATTTATATACAGATACATATACACAAATTATCCCAGAGGTTTTGATCTTAATTTTAACGAAATTCAGTTAAACTAGGGATCAATCTTTTTTTCGAAAACATTTTTTTCTTTCTTAACTTTTCAACGATCATCTCTTGCCACAACGTTCTAATATTCGACAGAATAACTTTTAATAATTAACTGACTTTCGGCAATTAATTGACTTTACTTTTGCAAAGTCCAATACGAATACTTGAACATCAGGTTTTATTAATCAATCACAGCACATAAATGTATAATTTGATTCACGAGAAGATCCTTATTTCAAACTGTTATGCATAGACTGAAAATGTTTGATGCCTTCGTAACGGAAACTTGGTTGAAAATCATATCGTCAATGAATCCGTCGTGAAGATCGGGATCTTGGAAATATCTCGCGCATGAATATGAATACATCACTCTTTTTTGACGTCGCATTAATACCTATGGTGGATACAGTCGTAATGGTAACTTTGCATAAGTTTGAATATCTCTTGGTTACCAGTCACTCGGAGAAAGATTTGTACTCTAGTAATACAAGAATGTACATTCGCCGCTCGTCCGTCGAGCATCAATCAAATCATATGATGTAGCACACGATTCGGATCGTAATGTCTTTATCTTCTAATTTCTTCATCGTAGCGCCATAATTACAACAGCTTCGATCACCGCTTTTCTGCACGGAGAATGGTTATACATATATAAGCGCGACATTATGAAATATTACAACGCGCGGCGTGCTTAATGACGAGCTACATCGACTATGGCATGTCCACGTTATTAGGTAATTAATGGAATGAATATAATGCTCACTCGACAGCATTAGCAGTAGTAGCATAGTTGCTAAATCACACTTTTTGTACTCCTTTTCCGTTTCCGTTGAAATAATACCACGATTATGGTCATTTAACGTTGGACAAGTAGAGTTAGCTCTAATCGCGAATCTTATCTTAACATGAAATAATTGATGTACCAATTGAATTCATTTTGTTGCAAAGACGTTGTTGCACTTCTTTTTCTTAAAATATATCAAGGTATTAAACTGTAAATAATTTAAAAGAGCTATATACAAGCAAATAAGAAATAGACAATTTATTAATGACAAAATTTAGAACCGGTTTGGCAAATAAGTTTCTTTAAAAATTTATTATTTAAATCCGGAGCGAATTAAATAAAATAATTTAAAAATGAATAATTAAAATAAACTTTTATAGCGATTTCTCGACCGATATTATTATCCACGTGTAAAAAACATTTAGAAAAAAAACATTTAGAAAAATGTATGTTTCTTAAAACTCTTATTGCCGTTTATATTGTAATTATCGCGCGTATTTAGCCAATAAACATAGATATGTGATCGATAGTTGTAATTGAAGAAGGCACATTGTCAGACTCATTTAAAACAATCCATGCAATTTGGTCCTTCTTGTATTTTTCTAGGCAACAAGAGAAGGCCTCGCATATATGAAAATATTTAAAATAAAAGAAAGTTTCGCGCATAATATTCAATAATTATATATATATCTAACGATTATTGCTGTGAAGACTAGTGGCAGCATCTATTCTTCAGCATCCTCGGCATCTAAGATACTCTTGAAGTAAAATGGTTGGAAGGGGTATCCTAAGCCTTCGTAGAATTTACTCATAAACTCGACCCTAAAGAATAAAAAATACTAAGCAAATAATAGAAAACAATAGGATATGATGATAAAATGCCTTAATTCTTTGCATTTTATCCAGTGGTCAGTAATTAGATTGACAGAAAAAATATTGATAAAAACATGTGAAATTAATACAAAGATACAGACTTGGTTTATTTGTCGAAGTTAAAACGTGAGATCAGTTGAAAATAATTTTATTGAATAAAAACAGTTAGATTTAATCTGTATTTCTTCTATTTAAAAAATATTCCTTGTCTCTTTTTAAAAAGTTTCGAATTTCTCTAACTTCACTTGAAATAAAACTTTATCGAAAAAACACAGACAGGAGCAGCCTAATATGTTGTACGTACCAATGAAGTCGAAGCGTATGAAGGAATGCCGAGAGGCCTTCCATTAAGACGAGAATGACGACGGTGAAGAAGGCCCAGATAGCGAACACGAAGAACAGAATAATACTATTAACGTACTGATCCTCTTCGGCGGCTAAGCCTATCCGCAAAACTCTATTCCAGAGAACTTCTGACAGCTGCGAATGAGCCAAAGACAGGGCCCATAATCGTAGATAAGAGGCAGTGTGTGAAACTGTAGACAATACATATTCTATCGTGTGGATGGCTTGATGAATCATCAGTTCACCAAAGCTGTCGTCCTCGTGACTGTGATCTTCCGCTGCAGTATCCTTGCTGGTGCCTGCGCCAGGCAATTCTTGGGCCTGTAACTCGATGTCCTGAGACGCACTCCCGTTGCTCTGAACAAATAATAACGCACGTGTTACATCAGCGCTAATTCCATTCGTAATCGCGATTGAATACGGAGCACTAGTTCTCCTTTATTTCGTCTAATAATCCATCATTTTCAGACATTTATTATTATTATTATTATAGCTATGTTGTTTACTAAGTTTACATCAGCGATTACATCTATGACGCTCATCAAACTTACTAAAATTACTAACTTTATATATACAAGTGATGCTTACAACGTGAAATAAAAATCGAAGAGTTGCATTTTTATTGTTATAAATTATGGATACTATAAAATAAATCATTATTATTAAAAATTTTATAAATAAGGGGTAATAATTATGCACAAAGCAAAACAATAAATTACTTACATAAATCTTTCTTCCTTGAGATTTTCTCTTTGAAAATAGAATAAATAACGGTTTCCCAAAGAGCATTACTGGAATGCACAAAAGAGCGGACAAAAGCAAAACTAACTGCAAAATGTCCTGTCCTTCGAACATGTACTGGGAACAATCCTTTGGCACAGTGGCATCTTTGAAAAGCATCATGTTAATAAATGTAATTAACACCGATGGTGCACAACCTGGTCTTCGTCCTGGATCTGTATCACAAAATATCGCGTTACGATAGAAGTGTGTGCCATGTATGCATATTGCAATTACTGATTTGAAGATAAATTAATATTTACCTTCGGCCGAAGCCTCATACAAAATCCACTTAATAAACATCAGGACAGTCATGTAAAAAAATAGCAATAGAAGGAAGAGTAATTGTGGCAGAAATTCAAGGATCAGATTAGCATATTTCTTGAAATACCTGAAAAAAATCACAACGCATAACATAATAAACAGACTTTGATTATATCTTCTTTGGAAAAAATAAAACTATTTTATGCGAACGCAAATTCGAAAATGCTTTCTACTGAATTATCTCGAAATCACTATAATATAATTCTTCAAAATTATCATTTAACTATGGCGCACGTAAACAAAATATTGCTTACAATTTCGTAAAAAAAAAGCTACGAACGTACTTTAATGTTACTCAATATTAAAACATATATTGATAACGCGTAGGTCTACAACAGTACATCTTTTTTTTTTTAGCAATAGTACGCCTTTGTAATCGCGACTTTTAATTTCGTCCATTCAAATTATGATACTTACACCATATTGACGACGTTCATACAGACGCCGAAGATCATGTGCGCGACGCCAAAGATAATCGATACTTTCATCTTGAACGAATTGTGAAATACAATTTTGTTTTCAGCAAGAGACCAAACCGGGTCTAAACCCAGAGGATAGGGATATTGTAGGTAGCTCTCATTCGCATTTGGAGACAGATCTAGCGCCTTATTATATATCGTATCGTTGAGCGAATACTTGATCCTCCAACTAGATCCGAATATGTTAACTGATTTTGCGAATATGTCGTTGTAGATTAAACCACTGTAGATGGAAAACAAACCCATGAGAAGGATGATATAACGACCGCCAAAAAATAGATTCCCGATTTCGTTGTCCGATTTTTGCGCGCTGATCTTTTTCTCCATTAACACCATGGCCAAACCAAAAAGCGTCAGTATGAATCCTAGTATAACAAATCGCACACCCATAAGGATTACTTAACAAAATATGTAAATACTTTTTTAACTGCTTAGATTTATCACTCACTATTTACTCACCATGACCAGCGTCGCCAAACATGACGGCAAATAGAAAGGGAAACGTAATAATAGTGTAAAGTGCTGGATTAGCTTCACGATACGATGCCACACCGTAAGAGTCAATTAAATTTTGAAAACCTCTCGTAAATTTATTCGTTCTATTGAACGTCGGGGGATTTTCATCCGTGTGGATCACGTTGAGGAAAGACGGTATGGAGCTTCCACATTGACGCTAAAAAATCCCATATTTCTTCGTTCAATAATTTAATCTTATGTTTCGAATCTATATTATCTGCTGTTAGCAGTCTTCCAAGTTGATAAACAATACAAAAACTTTCTGCTTCGTAACGAATTGTAAATTACTCAATACAAAATATTTTAAAATTATTTCTATATATGCAACTCTCTGCTCAGAAATTCAATTTATAAATTATAAATTATTGATTCAAGTATAATTTCTAATCTTATAAAGTTTTCTATTACATCGACAAATAAAATTTCTGTACGCACATATATATATACACATATAATATATTATATATACATAATTAAACTTATAACATGTGGATATTTTTTTATTCATTTCTTATATATTTTAAAAAATGATTAATTAATTGATTAGAAGCAATATTATATTAAACAGAAATATAATTTTTGCCTAGAAAAAACTTTATATATAGAAATAATAAAAAAACTTATATACATGATTAAATTAAATTTATACGTAAAATATACACTAACCGATCCTTCCGTGAGGCAATTTTGCACGGTTCCAAGATCAGCAATGGGCACCCAACATTCTCCGATGAGACATTTTTTGGATACATCCATGTTGAATAGATTCATTGTGTGATAAATAGCTTTCATCTTTCGTACCATGATACTCCAGTTTGGTATTTCTTTCGCTACATTATACAAAACACGCTGGCGATGATCTTGCGTTTGATTTAATACCTTAGCAGAAAAATTGTTCAAATAAGACATTTTCGTATTGCTTAGATTAAATACTCAAATATTAAAATATTTCTTTAATTTAATTAAAATTAATTATAATAATTATTATCAATAATAAAATTTTTTGTGATATTTAAGAATATCTATTAAGTATATTTATAGATATATCTATTAAGTATATTTATAGAAGGCTCACTTTGTATTAAGCATTATTTAAATATTAGCATTTCTACTTTGACACAACAATTCTCACCAATTTAAGGTCCTCTAATCGTGTTCGCACACCTTTTAGCATTTCCTGACGTTCTGCATGGCTAGTCGGGCATGGATAGAGCGAGGCGTGGAAGCCAGTGCAAACCTTTTTAATACGGGTTTTCAATTGTTCTCCTTGAAAAAATGCCACAAAAGCTGTTTTATAGATCTCGTTGCCCTGAAAACATTCGCAAAAAAAAAGGGAATCAGACACATCAATGAACGTGCAACTTTCTCATTTTGCGACGTTTATTTATAAGCAAAATCAAATTAATCTTTCGAGATCCATTAGTTTCATTTTGATATTTACGCGTCGCATTTGTCTCACGAGTATGAGATAACTAACAGAGATTAGCAAATACAATCAATTAAATAATTTCTCCGCATTAAGATAAAAGAAGAATCAGAGCTAACCGTAGCTGGATCTTCCAATGGTTTATCAAGTTCGGTTTGTCGAAGGAAAACGTTTCCACGTGATATACGCCACAGCATTCTCTCAAAGGCTGGAACTCGTTCGCGATTTATTACCCCGCCGACGAATCTGCAAAAAAATTAGGTATCAATTACAACATCATGATTTATTAAACGATATATTATTGCATTACTCATCAGTAATTGTAGATGAATGTATATACTATATATATATTAGTGTCTTTTGTCTGTCGCAATGCTATAAGAATTCTTATATTTATTAGAAAACAAATTATATAAAATAAAATTGTTTGAATAGAAATTGTTTATCTAAAACTTTTACTAAATTTGTTTATGTTTATAAACTTAGAATTAGAAATATAATAAAATAATATCTCAAAAATTATATTAAAAATTATAGCAATAAATCAAAGCA
>Ga0157363_1007376_pt1 | contig 10419 bp, 3 predicted proteins | sample AttsexASBM1_FD_111477 | JGI IMG/M metagenome (GOLD analysis project Ga0157363, IMG submission 111477) | Fungus gardens microbial communities from leaf cutter ant in Ribeirão Preto, State of São Paulo, Brazil - Atta sexdens ASBM1 | ecosystem: Host-associated > Fungi > Mycelium > Unclassified ...
GGAATTATGGGCTGCGCTGGACAGAGAGGCCCCGCCATCGAAGGATACCTTTTGGAACTGGATGATGGCTGCGGCGGGGAGTTTAGGGTGAGTAAACACTCTCATATATCCTGAAGAAATTGTACTCCCCGTAAGTGTGTCGGGAGAGATGGTTATTGAACGCTAGGCTCGGATCTCGAGGAGATTTCTTGAGATCGCCCATGAATTCTTCGATGGCACTTCACTCGTCGGGATCTTCTACCGTTCTCGTTTCTTTGTTGACGCGACGTCCGGTTCCGGTGTTTCTTTATCGTGCTCTTCTTCGACCGTATCATCTCGTGACGACAGCGATACGACTTCGTCCAACAATGGGACACTTCGACGTTTTCACGATGTCTTTCGTAGAATTGTCCTTCGATCTGGCGCAGACGAGAAAGAAAGACTCTTGCTAGCATTAAATAATATTTGACGTCTGTTATTTCTCCCATAGAAATCTCGAAAGCAACATAGATTTTCTTACAATAGTAAATATTTTTTCCGAGTATATCATAACTTTTCTCTTTTTAACACGATTTCTTTTAAAACAGATTATCTAAATATAAGAATTTATTTTTTCTACTTTTAAAGAGATTCGAATTAAAAAGAAAAATTGCAATAATAATTATAATTTTAAATTAGACGGACGGAAAATAAATCCAATTAAGTAAGAGAAATTCTATTATCAAAAAAGATGTTAGTGCTTGAATATTTCGATGTTGAATTTATATATTATACATATTTCCAGAGAAATGGCAATATTTGAAAAAATTAGATATTTTATTTTGAAATATTTAAGCTAAGATCCGCTTTAACCGAAAATAAGTTTATTTTTCTCTTCATTGATTTGAAAAGAATATTTATTGATCGCGTTAGAAGAGAGGAGGAACTGGGAACACGGGAACGATATTAAACGTGAACAATACTATTGTAGTATATTAGAGTAGTGGCCTTCTCTCATTTCTCACACTTAGCGATAATCTGACATACAATCAGTGCCACAATATAACATGTGACATAAAAAGGCACATGATGTTCAAGATAAATACCATTACATTTCTATTGTTTTTGATGTAAGGAAAAAATGTAACTATTGCGAATAACTAAGGGAAAGGTTAAATAAAACTGACAATTATTTATTAATTATAGAAGTCTTTATTCAATAATTATTTCGCTCTAAACTACAATATAATTAACATTTATATTCAATGTAAATTATTATTTTAAACAAATAACCAAGACTCACTCGGTGCCTGCATGATAATTCTAAACGGAGATTTGTTTAAAATTATAGGTTATATTGATAATACATGAATGTTAATTATTGTAGTTTAAAGCCAAATAGCTATATCTTTTGAATGAAGACTTGTATAATTAATAAATAATTATCGGCTTTAAATTAAACTTCTCCATTAAAGTGTTTGCACTTCCCCCCACTCATTCTTGTATGAAAATTCACACATAATTTAGTACAAAATATTATTTAAAATGTAATGATACTAATTTTATTGGACTGAAAAACTGTTCGTCCGTTTCGCGCTCCCGAAAAGTTAAGACGAGGTTTCCTCACACTTGAGCAAAAGAAAGTTACTCGTAACGTAAAAATAGTAAAATAAAAAAAAAGAGGAGTTGTACGAACGTGGCAGGAAACTCTAAAAGATTGTGTATGTTGAACTAAACGTGACAGTATAACCCAAGGGAAAAGAGATGTAAGTTCGCCTGTGAAATACATTCATTAAAATTCTACAGTAGCTTTCTTTTAGGCTATTTTTTAAAAATCTTTAATTAGATTGTATATTTGTACATATGCAAAATTGGTTGCCAGGATCCTTTAGAGACTGAAAATATTCTTTTGATCTTCCTAATTCAACAGTTATTATTCTGTTAATCAATTTGAGTAAAATTTATGTAAAACTTTGTGATATTATTGTATTAAATATTTGTCTGCCATCATTTCTAGATTATATATACACGCAGAAGTAATGAATACAATTTGTTGCTGTCGTTCAGCTTTGTTTCAAATTTCATTGCTACAATTTCCGTCCCGTAATACATACTGCACGTACTGACATCGAGATGAATCTTATATGCGGATCAATTTCCGGATACGAGCGTTTAATAAAACTGCACGGGGATGTACAAAACTCGCCTTTCAATTTATTGAAGGATAATATCAGTTATCGGCGTAACATCGAAGTGCAAAATCAGAAAAAAACGTCAGGAATAAACCCTCTTTGTTGAGAATTTGTCTCTGCGCACCGCAAGATGAATATTGATACCGATCATCCGTAAAGAGCTTCTAGTTATGGGTTGTAAATTCAGCACGTTGTACCAAGAATCGAAACGAATCACTCACGCGCGAATACTGTCCTTCATAAAAGAGTCGGCTATGTATCCATTCGGAGTTTCCGGACTGGCGAGTTCGTTCGTCACACTTATTCTCGGGTTGGTCTCTTTACTCGGATTCGAAACATCGTCTTTCGCATTTTATTGATCGTAAACGCGAGTGGCAGCGAGCACCCTGAAACGCGGTAACGATTACAGCTAATAATTCAGCCTAAATAGCGTACGTGAGCCGCGAGACATAAAAGTCGAAATTAAAAAGGCCTCGTGGAGCGAATTCGCGGTGCGAGTTTGAAAAATTTGGAGATTAGCGTGCTGAATAAAGGCAGTTTAATTGCGTTACATTAATCTGTTTGTGGATCCTAAAATGGGTGATAATATCTCTAATTGTCCGATGAAGAAATTGTACACAGAAAGAACGGTTTTACGGAAGCATCTAAATATTTAGTTAGATGTAGATCTGAAAATATTTTTGTTAGGTTATCAAAATAATTAATGCAGGGCACTCAAGTTGATTGCTAAAATGTCAAAACTTTTTGTTTAAGTTTACTACATACTTTGATGGTTCAACAAAAAAAATTTTTTTTGTGTGCCTTGAGATCCTTTATAAGGATCTGTCTCTCTCTTTTTCTAAATTAGTATTTCATATATGAATTGAGAAACAGTTTGTGAAGTAGAATTCTTCTTCTGGTAAATGAAGATTCGATATTGAGAGCGTTAATTGAAGTTTATAACTCTAAGATTCCGGGCTTACACGTGAGAAATGAGCGATCTTCTCGGGCGATGGCAATTATTAATTGCTTCCAGCGATATCGTCCCGTTCATTAGAAGTTTTTATCAAATGACGGCAGTTCGAACCGTCGTTTGCCACATAATCCACGATATTAATGTGAGGTAATTTTCCGGCGGTCGTAGAGTTTCATAGGGTATTGTCTTCCGCCAGCGCAAGGGGAAATAAAGTCGCACAAAGTGAAAAAGAAAATGATATCATAACGTTTTAACATTTTTACACGAAATTATTTTAATATTGCTGGACTTAATTCTTTGAAATATTTACGTGCTACGCGAATATAACACGGAATAAAATACATTTAAGTTAAAAAAATATAGAAATTAAATGTGCAAAGAAAAAGACTGTTTTTTCTTAATAGTATATATATATCGTTAGAAACATAATAATCAGAAACTCAATCTTTTGAATTAAATAACACTTTGATATTTTTAACTTCGATATGTGTCAAAATGTAAATCAATTCATTTCTGTAGTTATAGTTTCAAAGTAAAGTTCAGTAATTTAAATTTGAGTCAAATTTAATTTTCTTGAGTTAAATTGTATAACTTCATTGTTTTAGTTAAATTAATGGTACATTTAGTAGAAACAGTGGTGATCTATAAATTACAAATAGTCCAAATTGAATATAATTTGACATTTGAATCGAATAAATTTAATATACGAATAAGTGTACGAATGTTAATTTCATCTCATGATTGATTCGAGCTTTTTGCATTTATATATATTTTGATCATAAAAGTAGTTTTACTACGAAATTGTATTAATTCTTCTCGTTTTTCATGAAGATTTCACTCTTCAAGTGATTCATGCAGGAATAAATACTAAATAATACTAAATCCACAGTAAAATCGATGAGAATATGTATCGCCATGTCGCGTATGAATTCTCGTTCGCACAAACGTGTTTCAGGTCGGGCCTGTAAATCGCGCGTCTAAATTTTCATGCTTTGTTAATAATGCACCCGGCGTGGCTGCGTTGCGATATGGTGCTCGTTAACGAACGGAGCGATACCACGAATATAAATCGTCCTCGTTGTCGGCGTTCTCTTCGTCCTTTCTACCATCCCTTGTTCGACCTATCGTCTATCCTCTTGGCGGCCATCGAGATATCACGGTCCATCCTCCTCCTTTTAATATTTAAATCGAGCTCGTTCACGCGGCACGATGCTTCGGGTTTCCCAGTTTCTGGTTTCCGTTTCCGCACTGTCGCTCGTTGAGCTCGCAGGAGGAATCATGAGGGCTCCTTTGACGAAAAGGATCAGGTTTGCCAGAAGATTCACGCTAATCCGGAGATAATTCCGCATCTCCTGTGTGATTTTATTTAGAAAATACAAGATATGCAAAATTTTAATTCTCGATTCCGACAAGATATACGAAAATAATAATATTAGCAAACTTCACATATTTTAGTAAACATATATCTATTATTATGGATATATTATTTTTCTATTCTATTATTCATATATTTTGTATTATATTATTTTATATTTAATGTTAGTTGGAAATCGATTTTTTTATCGAGACCTATATATATATATATATATATATATATATATATATAAAATGAATAATAAAATTGTATCGAAAATGGTATTGAAAAGAAAAACCGACTTGTTGACTTTGTATAATATATTTAATCAGTTTCAAGAAACTTTTATTTCAATGTTAAATCTAATAGTGTATCGTACTTATTTATCTGTTGGTCGACCAATCGATGAATGCTTTCTTGACGTTTCTTTGAGGAAAGTCGACATAACAGGTAAACTCCTCTCTTTATTCACAATTCTCATTTATCCATCATTCAGACGAACAACGTCAATACTCGCTCATCACAGTGAACAAGTGTTTTCGAGCCAAGTTAGATATTTCAACTTTACTTTTGTCATTACTCCATGTTTACCCAATGGAAGTTGGCATTCTTGATTTTTCCATGTTTCTAAGATAAATTAATTTAATTTTGTTTTTATCTTTACAGATTTCTAATTATTATATTTTACATATAATTTTAGAAATCTATTTAAAATAGGTATAAAAATTTAAAAAAGGTTTTTTTAAATTATAATATTTATATTATAATACTTATTATTATTTTTATACTGCGTGTTTGACACAGACATTTACTTTAGCGTAGAAAGAATTTAATTATCGTAAATATATAGTAATGGATTATTATAGAATTTTATGCTATAAACATTTTCTTGCATTTCCTGATAAGTAAAGATTTTACAAAAATAAATATTCTTTCTCCTATAAATCTTAACTTTGGCAAAAATTATTCTCTCTCTTAATAAGGCAGGTTATCCAGCTATAATTGCAACCCGCAAATTCACGAATGTCCTGTTTGAAATCTGATTCGCAGGAGGTGTACTGTGGCCGCGAGACCATTTGCACGGTAGACGGGCTACACTTCAACTCACTCTACAACGCCAGGGTGCGGGCCTTTAACAGCGCCGGTGAGGGCGAGTACTCGGAGCTGATCGGCCTTCAGACCGCCGAGGGTGAGAGCTTTTTCCTTTTTTTTCTTTACGGTTTCCTGGGCGAAACGCGCAGAGGCTTCGGCTGGAAAATCGGCGTCGGTGTCGCGTGGAAGACGAACGATCGTAAGCGACGTCGATTTTCCAGTCGCACGTATTTTTTTTCCGCGGCACGATCGCGTGATCGATGAGATGGACGGTAGATGCACAGAAATAGCCGCGATAGAATGCCCATCCGTGTGGCGTTTGCGGAATAATGCGGGCGACAATTACAAATGACTTCGAGGAGATTTTTATCTTTTTATCTTTGCCTTATAGTTTCGAAAGAAAAACAGATCTTCCAAAAATTTCATTTCATTATCATTAATTCTGCTACACGGTTTTGCTGAAGTATCTAAAAATTAATTAGATACAGATCTGAAAAAAATATTGTTTGGACCATCAAAATAATTAAATAGGACCCTTAAACTGATTATTAAAAAAATATTAAATTTTTAATAAATATTTGTTTGAATAGTTCTATGTAAATATTTATTAAATATAAATAAATATATATCTATTTAATTTAAGAATCATTAAGTTGATTTAACTATCATTTTTCTTATTTAGTAAATATAAAATATTTATTTATTATAAATAAATGTTTAAATTATTAATCTTATGAATACTTAATATTATACTTAGTATTATTTAAAAATATATATATTAAGATTTATTTTATTATAAATTTTTAATGTAGAATGTTAAAATTGTTTGCAGTATCGTCATCAATATTTAAGCATTCTATATAATTATTTTGATAGCCTAATAAAATTATTTTTAAATTTGTATCTAAATCTACAAATACTTCAACAAAATCGTTTTTACGAACGGAAATGCTTAATTATTTAATGGCAAATTAAATATTTTCTTTTTAATTCTTGAACAGTGAATCGACTAACATGACAGATATAGAATATAGATACGATAAATAAAATTATTTTAATCTAAATTAAATAATTAATTAACTAAAGTAAATAATCGAATTCAAAATCTTTATTATTTATAAAACCAAATTATGTTAAATTTAAATCTTCATATTTTTCCAAATGTAATATTAATAAAGAGAGAAAACTTTCTTTTTCTTTTGAATTCTCGAATCGTAACTTAATCAATTTAAATATTAATCAAGCGGGAGTTAAATATTAAACTTCAATTCAACAATCGCGCTATATAAGAAATTCTATATCAAAGTCTTAAATTATTTAACACACCGCGAAAGATAAAACATCCCTTCTTTTTTGCATTGAGCTTCCGCAGTCGGCTCACGTCGACTTTCCATATCAAATTCTTAAATTATTTAGCCGCACAGAAAATCAGATCTCCTCATTCTCCTTCTCATATTAAGATTCCACAATCCCGTCACGTCGTTATTAACATCGAGTGCGGCTGCGACGTCGAATTCCCAATAACCCGGCACTCGATAACCCAACGTTCGTGCCTGAACGTGTAGTTCGTTAAGCGTGCTTGCGGATCCGAGTCCGCGGAATATTAATCGAAGCTGTACAGCAAACCGTATCCTCTGGTCTCTCGCAGTGGCGTGGTTTTCGTGGGCCACCGGCGCGGCCGGCATACCACAGGAGGTATCCATATCCGAGGACGCGATGAGCGCGTCCTGCGAGGGCTATGAGCATCGCGTGGTCCTCTCGAGCGTCGGCTTCTCGCGAGGCGTACACTATTGGGAGCTGACCATAGATCGATACCACAGTGACACCGATCCAGCCTTTGGAATCGCCCGAGCCGACGTGTCGCGTGATCAGATGCTGGGTAAGTTCTCCATCTTTACTAGATCTCTCTCCTTCTTGTCCTCCTCTAATATCGGAAAATATCGTGCGGTTTATCTGGTCTCGATGAAATATTCATGCGTCACCCGGTACACCCCGGAGATCCCTGATTTGTTCGGAAATTCGGAGGTGAGAGACGTATGTACCGTTTTCACCATATTTCTTTCTCCCTCTTTCTCTCTCTCTCCCTCTCTCTCTCTCTCTCTCTCTTTCTCCCTTTGCCTCTATCTTTCTATTTCTCTTTTTCTCTGTCTCTTTGCCTTTGTCTCTATACATTGTCTCGGATGAGAGAAAACGACGGTCAAGAGATTCTGAGAGATCGCAAAGTGCGCGACCGTGGTTGTGCAACATACTGGAAGAAGAGGGTATTTTATACCCTTGGACACGTGGAATCCGGGTCAATGCTCTTAGAACTGATGAAATTCGGAAATCGATTGCGTGCTGCCTAGCAAATACAACGGAAATTTATGGATAGGATCTACAGTCGTGTCATGTGTCATCTTTTTCTTCTTGCAATTGTTTTGGAATATTCTCCACGACGTGTTCAATAATAACTATTTATTTCACTTGTTTCAATTATTTTAAACAAATAAAGAAATATATTAATACGAGTATTTGAAAAATCATTTTTGCTATTATTAGTCCTAATCGGTATCTAGTGAACTCGAATATTTTCTTTAACTATTTTTATGAAAAATTGTTTATAACAAATGTTTTTCACTCTTATATAATCTTATTCCTCAACTTACAAAATGAAACAAAAATCGTTCAATTATATAATAATTTTAAGTAACGTTACAGTAATTTAAAATATACTGAACTCACAAATATTAGTTAAATAATTTTTGAGGAAATTATTATTATTAGAATTAATTAAATTTCAAATATTCTTAACATTACAAATACCTTCACTGTTTCTATTTTTAACACATTAATCAATGCTGTCGTTTATGTGGCATGCAATTCAAGATAAAATTCAATTAAACTAGTGGCTACGCTTGTTTTCCTGCTGGATTGCTAGCTGGATTAGAATCTTGCCACCGTATTAGCTATAGTGGTGACAGGGCCAGCATCGCAGACAATACGGTGGGAAGATTCTAATCCAGCTAGCAGTCCAGCAGGAAAATAAGCATCGTGTGTCGCCGGCTTTAAACTATTCTCTAGAAGGCAGCCCACATATAACTTTGAGAATCATTTTGTACACAGGTAAGGACGATAAAGGCTGGAGCATGTACATAGACCGCCAGCGGTCGTGGTTCATGCACGGCGGTGGTCACGCACAGCGTACGGAGGGTGGCGTTCAGCAAGGCTCGACTGTCGGCGTTCTTCTCGACCTGGATACCACACATACGCTACGTTTCTTCGTCAACGACCAACCGCAGGGCGGCATCGCCTTCCGCGATCTCTACGGCGTCTTTTATCCGGCGATCAGTCTGAATCGCGGCGTAACCGTAACCCTTCACACCGCTCTCGATGTTCCACGTCATCTCCTCGCACTTCACGAGGAGTACATTAGTGATATGGTTCAGAGCTAGGGGTACCTTAACGTCCTCAAAAAAGGTTTGCCGCAGGAGATCGGCTCGCCTTTAGGCCCAACGACGTACGTCACAGACAGATGCAGAGACTTCGAATCGGGTCAGCTGCTGGAGAAGATTATCGAGGAGAGCCCGGTTGACGTTAACTAATCGGTAGATCTTTTAAATATGAATTTAGAGCGATCGTAGTACACTTTCTATGAATCTACTTCGCACAAAGCGCTACGAAATAACGTATATACGAGAAAGCAAATCTGAAATTGCTCTCGCTCTGAGATATCATAATATTAATGAGGGCGCTTTAGTCCTTTCGCAGTTGTACAGCGAAATGAGAGCGATTTAATCTCCTTAGGGATTCAGGAACGCAATATACGTTTTGCGTATTTTGTCTGAATATATTTTATTTATTTAAAATAATTATAATATTTATTTAGAAGTAATATTTAGCGGAATGTTTTCTAATTTCGCAATCGTGGCACATATTTTGTGTTCTAAATTTGGTATATTATAAATAAGAATGGTTTTTTATTTGTAATTGAAAAATATGTAATCCCTGGGGATGTTAATCCGAGTAAAATTCGCCTCGCGCTATTTGTCTGAATATAAGCGGGCTCCACGAGGAATAACGATTCAACAGGTCCAGAAACTTTGGCGAAAAGGGTGATTTCCGAGGGTGGCACTAACCGTGGACCCTTTTGGATCCGCCTTGTTTGGGAAGCTGAAACTCAGAATTTAAATTTTAGTTGGGAAATCGGAATTTGTACTTTCCTATTTTATCCATATAATAATCGTATTAAGTGAAATCACCAATAATATCAATCGAAGCGCACACGTTTCGAAATAGAGAAATAAGATCACTTGAAAAGTGAAAAGCTATTTCATCCCGAAGAATTAACGAGACTGACATAATTCACGCACACGTCACGCGATATCCATAAATAATGTTCTCCCGTTAGGAAGCCAACGAAAGCTAAGATAAAAGTTTCCTCCGCTGGAAATGGAATGGAATTAGTCCAGTTTTCTATTTATACCGCATTCTATATTATAAGCGGAGAAAAGAAAATATTTTTTCCTACACGCTTCCTCAATTCATTTCTCAAATAATTATCTCGACGAAGACTTTAAAACGCACTTCTGAGGATCGGTACGTCCGGCCTTCGGTCAATTAATTCAAGTTCTCTGTTCACACTATAGTCAATACTGTGATCCAGAAAGAGGCGTGGGAGAAATTATCGGACACTTAACCGAAGGTGGAACGACTGGCCCTCGGAAGCAAGGAGACGTCCATTAGCAAATAGCCAAGTATCGTCGACGACAAACTTTGTCGAAGACCGTGTCCGAGTAGAACGATCAATCGATTGGTTCGAGAGATCGCATTGAGACAGCCGAGGAATAGAGAGGAATCTCTTGCGAAATTCACCGTTCGATAGAGAGAGA
>Ga0157363_1007377_pt1 | contig 10419 bp, 1 predicted proteins | sample AttsexASBM1_FD_111477 | JGI IMG/M metagenome (GOLD analysis project Ga0157363, IMG submission 111477) | Fungus gardens microbial communities from leaf cutter ant in Ribeirão Preto, State of São Paulo, Brazil - Atta sexdens ASBM1 | ecosystem: Host-associated > Fungi > Mycelium > Unclassified ...
AAAAAATTATGTAAATTTAAAAAAATCTCTTTCTTTTCCTCTCTCTCTCTCTCTCTCTCTCTCTCTCTCTCTCTCTCTCTCTCTATCTCTCTTTTAATTCTTGCACATGAATCATTCAAATAAAAAGAATCTAGCTAAACGGGAATAAATAATTAATTCCGTAAATAATGAATATGTTGTTTATCTCGCTTTTTGCGGTTGCTCTGCCATCGCTCGATGCTTCCCACATTTTCTTTTTCTCCTCTCGTTTCTTCGTTTCGCGACATTCGCATACTCACTCGTGAAAATGCGGTTAATTAATCAACAAAATCAATTTTGTTCATTAAAACAAAACACGTTTAATTAAAATAATATTGCGGAGCATGTAACATTACACCGGATTGATTTTACGCGACGCGCATTTTGTTACATTGCATTATGTCATACTGAAAAATAACGCAAAAGAAATATAATTTTACAAAATTCAAATTCGGTCAATAGACCACAATGTCTTGCGAATTAACGCAGATAGTTGAAGAAAATTTGAAGATCATAACTAATTTCACACGTTACCCGCTGAGATGATGTTGCACTTATTATTTTCATTATTTGATTATTTCTGAAAAATTTCACGTACTTTCTGCACTTTGAATAAAGAATACGTTCATATATAAAAAGATTGTCGAATAACGATAATCTTATAATACAAATGAATACGTACACGAATTAAATATAAATATTCGTGAAATGTAATATTCAAACATATGATATAAATCCTTCATTTTTCCGATTAATTAAGGTTGATTTCAATCAAATAAATTTCATAAAATATGCGTTCTAACAAATGTACGAAACCAAACCTACGGGATTGTCTTAAATATTATATTCTCTCTCTCTCTCTCTCTCTCTCTCTCTCTCTCTCTCTCTCTCTCTCTAATATTAAAATTAAATGCTGCAATACCAATGAAAATGCGTTAATTAATCGCATTGCGTCGCGATTTTGTGCGATTCGGACTCGATCTCTTCTAATCGCGATGTGCTAACAATCGCAAATGTTGAGAATAGCACTGGTAATTTCATCTCGGTATCGTTTGCTGCAATTTAATTGAAAAAATTAAGTTAATGGCTAATTAAAAGACAATAAACAAAAATATACACTCGACATTTATTATATACACTCAAAGTTTATTCGATATTTAATATCACAAGTTATATATTATACACGAAATATATGAGATATAACAATAAATCTCGCAAAATACATTATTCAATTATCGTATAAACGATCTAAACATTACATTCTATTACTCGTATCATTCGATTCGCTGTTCCGTATCGCTTCACGCCTTCGATACGAAAATACCTAGTAAATTGCATTTATATTGACAAAAAAATCAATACGCAAAACATTCAAATGCAAAGAAATAACTAATGTCTTAAATACAACTTGATAATAAAATTTATGATTCCTATTCTTTGTCACTTCGATCTACATTTCGAATAAACAGATCTTGTACAAAAGATCAGTTCCAACGAATATTCACCGTCTCGATATACATTCACATATTTGTGAAAGGCAATCGTTAATTCCTTGTATATTAATTCCTTATGGAGACTAATCAAGAAATAATAATAATTAGTGAACTCTATAATATATTGAAAGTGGGCAAAGCGGACTACACTTTTTCTATTAAATGATAAAAACCTACGAGGAAGACAAATCTTTCTAACTCTTTTCTGCAAACAACATTAGCCAATCAGTGAATCTTTTTATCAGAGTGTCATTATTTAGAAATTAGATTCTCACTTCTCGATGACACGTTTATCAAAATAGTACAAATTATCGAATGCCGACAATAGCCGTCTTCCAATTAGCTGCTTTTCTATTGTGTTTTCCTATTGGTTTTGACCATTGTTGATCTATCATTCAATAAGCACTTCGATTCTTTAATGTAATTTGGTTATTAGGGTAAACATGGTTCTTTGCGTTCTTTAGTATATGTAGAGCTTTATATTACAGAACTCACTGATAATAATACATCAAGACATTCTTCTCGCTTGAACATTCCCGTTCAAATAGTAACGCGGTGACCGCGTATACAGACACATGACAAAATAAATACCAAAATAAATACCAAAGCCACGTATCAATTGACAACGAAATACTATTCAACGTAAGGCCAAAAGCATAGACAAAGCGTTGATCAACTGTTGTGTTATTTGTGGAAAACAATTAAAATTGTGTCGTATCAATGTGCATGGTTATATACATTGTTAAGGACTTTCCATAAATGACGCAACAGTCGACCTTTGTCTATCGTGTGCTAGTTTTCCCAAAAACTACATTGGACTATGCGATTCGTTATAGTGATTCGCCCCCTTTAATTTTATAAAAAAGAAATCACTGCACTAGCGAATTGGTATGAATGGTAAACAACGAATGCCAATTCGTCGAATATATTTATTCGCGCATACCTCATATGAATAACTAATTTCAAACTCGAATCACAAATCGCGCATAGTTTATGGAAAAAGTATGCAGAACATTCTATTTCTTGCAACCTCATGATAATTCCATAACTCTCTCTCATCTGCTGTGTGATTTGGATTCTTCTATTTTTTTTAATTCTGTCCTCCAAATAAATAAATCGTATGAAATTCTCTGCTGCTATACGTGTATTTACAAGTCGTTAATCGCGAAAGCCAATTAATCGCACTAGTCCGGTAATTGTTAATTCTTTATAGGGAATAATCGTGTTTCGAGAGATAATAAAATCCGCGCCGAATATTGCGTTCTATTTAATATTTATTATCGCAATCCGCATGTCGTTTAGGGGACTCATTTCGGGTTGTCGTTTTTTATAAATGATATTTAAGCAAAGCTGTATATATAATATATTAATTATAAAAATTTATATGCGAAAAATAAAGCTCAAACTACGTCTAAAATTAGCTTTTAATATTATTAAATCATATCTAGAAATTTGTTCGGCTGAAACCTTCCACAAATACGCGATTATAAATACATATTTACAGATCTTACGTTTATTACAATATATTAATATTATCACAAAATTTCTTACGAGTCGTAATTAATTTATCGATCTACCTATACACTTATGTTCTAAAACAAAGAGACAATAAACTTAAAAACCGATAGAATACTACTTCGGCCGACAGAGATCCCATGGATAAGTCTAACCGATCGTTACTTCTTGGCCTCTTTGCATACGTAATTGCCCTCCGCTGAGGATGGTATGAGGTGGTAAGGGGGAGGCAAAAGAAATGGCGTCTCGTATTACGAAGGGCGTAGCGCGAAACAGGGGAAAGTAAAAAAAATTGGATCGCAGCCCGCCCTCGCGCTTACGGAGTACGATATAAACGAGGGTCGTTAAATCCTCTCGCCTAGTCACGCAGGATTTTCTCCAATGGATGCTTTTACAACATCCGATAGATCGATATCTCGGGGGAAGAGGATTGCTCAACTCAAAAAAGGAGATTACTTTTTAAGTTATCTTCTTCGGAATATATCATGTTCTTAAAATTGTGTACTAAGAATATATTGATTACGTTATAAAATGAGCAATCGATGTGTTCTTACAAAGATACATAAAAATAATTAGAAAACAGTCTAATCTTGGACAGTAGATGTAATCTTGGTACACCTTTAGACGAAGATTACAATTAAAAGATTAATTCGTTTGCGTACTTCAGAACGTTAAAATACAAAAATTAATCTACAGTGATTCAATTATAATAATTAACCCGTTAAAATATGATATCAATTCGTGATAGATATTCAAGACAGATAATACAAATGTATGTACATTAAAAACATTAAAAATTATACGAATACAATAGACCGAAGTCTCTCATTTGTTTTATTATGTAATTATATTGCACAATGAAATTTAATTAAATTTTAATTATTATTTAATTTTTACTGAAGCAATGATTTGTAAATAAAGATTGAGTGACATAAAGCGAAAATCAAAATATATTACGGCGTAGTAAGATTAAGTTACGGTTAACAGAGATTGACAGTAAATGAGTGACAGATAATCGAAATTCTATTATCTATATCTAAAATAATTCATATTCGGATTTTTTAACACTAGAACTATCGAATTATCGTATCGTATATCGTATTTATGTCTCTTATTTAACTATATATATAAAATATGTATATCTTTAAAAAAAGAGATAAAAATAGAAAATAAATTATCAATTTAATTGTTTTGCAATAAAAGTTATGAAAAATCTTAGAAAAGTACTGATATAAATCTCATAAAAAATTACAAATTTGCTTTTGTACTTTTATTTTATGTTCTGTCGAAACTCTTTCTCGGAACGAATAAAAATATGGAAAAATGTTAAGACATATATTTTTTTATTTTGAAAGGCTAATCTTTTTATCGAAAAAATCTTTTAGTCGTTAGGAGTATATATACACACAAGGAATAACTCAAAAGCTTTAAACTTTAAATGGTAAGGAGAATTGAATATCCTGTTGAAAAAGTTTCGCTAGGAGACATACTTTAATGTAAATTAAAGTTTACTATCTCATTTAAAACGGCAAGTAGTCAAATTTAAAAAATGATGATGAGACTAGTCATAGAAAATCATATAAGATGATAAAATCATCAAAACTGTTCTACCTTTTTTTTGTTTTTAGATTTAATTTTCCTCTTTAAAAAGAGTTAAAAAAAAGTTCTTAAAAAAAATTTAATATTTAAGTTTCCCTTACTTTGTCTCCTTTTCTAAGAAGAACAAATAACTTAAATTTTTTTATTATCGCGAGAGTTAAAGTAACTTTCATTCAGATTTTAAAGATAAATTTTAGTCAGTAAGTAATTACCTTATAAGTGTACAAAGTTGATCCTCTTTTTTCTAATATGCTCAATATTCCTTTTAAAATTTTGTTCTTAACTTAGAATTTTGATCAAAGAACTAATCTGATAATTACTTACTCTCCGGAAGAAAGGAATAAAATTCTAAACTATTTGTTCTTTTTTTTTTTTTAAGTAATAAAGAATGAGACATTGAGTTTTTTTTAAACATCCAAAATTCTCTCTAGGGAAATTAAATTTGAAAGCCAAAATAAAGCTCGATAGACACTCTTAGATGAACATTTTGGCATGATGCCAAAATCTCCACAACTATCTGAACCTAAAAGCAAAAAATAGAAATACAAGGATTTTCTTTGAAATTTGACTATGTATATAAAATATATATCAAGAATGCGATAGTACAGCAAATTCAAACTTGCACCGAAGTTCTTTTTTAACAAGATCTTTTCAATGAGGTATTACTCGACTTCCCCTGCTTCAAAGTTTTTTTAATTATTTTTCATCTATTTCTTTTTGTAGAAGATTCAGGAAAATGTTTTGAATAAAAAATTAGCACTTTAAAATAAAAAAAACATATAATATTTTTTCATACTTTTAAATGTTTCAAAAATACAGAGCATATAAATAGATTTTAGATATCTTCAAGAAACAAATTACAGTTGTAAAATTTGTAAATAAAAAACACAAGACATTCAACTCATCTACATATGATATACATTGCTCTATTAAGCTGAATAATGCAAATTGTGAAGAACATACATTGATATGATACAATACTCTTGCATGCTTTCGAACGAGTATAAACTTACATTGCTGCTCAAGAGTGAGGAAAGCAGTGCGGAAATACAAGTTATCTCGGCTTCGTTTTTGGGTGGAGCACATTCGAGGATCCGAAGAATTAAATTCGAGGGAAGATAGACTTGATAATTCGATGGAAATCGATTTGAGATACGTATATGTGCTCAAGGAAATACTCATTTATGGCGACTCAGAGTTAGGTCGCTTTTAATGAAACTTTGTTGATTCTAGGGGAGTTCGAGATACTTTATTACATGCCGTCCGACAAGTTTTACGAGATGTAATACTCGATTCTAAGTTTTCGGACAATAGCTTGCTTGTAGCCATTAGCAAAGAACTTTAGGAATTATTAATAATTTGCAGTAATGTACATATTACATATAGAAATTTTCTGATATTATTTGAAATTAGATATTAATTTTTTCGATCTTAAATCGTCTCGAATACAATAAATTCAAACTGTCAACATTTAAAGAAAAATAAGTATAAAATTCTCTAAAAATGGTGCGAAAAAATTAATAACGATACATATACTGTAATATATACATATATATATATATATATATATTTACAGCATAATAATTAACTCTCTGGAATTGACAATGGGTCTATTGATCCACTCAGTTATTTTCTTTGTCAAAAATGTCGAACAGTTTAAATCTTTTTATATTACAGAGGATTATTCTTATTAAGATTTTTAGTATTCTCCTTTTCTATATAGATACATCATTCTGATTGAAATTAATTAATTAAGTATTATTAATAATTAAGTATTAATTAAGTATAATTGTGTTTATATTAATAAAATTATGTTTAATTATTGTTAATTACGTTAATTATGTTAAAATTATTGTTAATTAACATAAATTAAGTGGGTTTTACAGCGATAACTGCGTTACAAATTTTGGCGTCCTCTCTAAAAGATTAAAGAAAAGTTCAATTAGCTTATTAACTTGCTAGTAAACATTTCAGTACTTTATAGGTTGATGCAAAGGGTGGTCTTGTTTACGTGTAGATCGCTCAAGCGAAAGTAAAAAATTAATATTCCGAATAATCCTTCGCTAAAAATTATAAAACGATGCATGCGAAACTGCCTAACTACGCGTATTCCGCTCATATTGCTTTACGTTACTCACTTAACTGGGTTTAACAAGCGTGAAGATATAAGCAAAGAGAATCGGGGAAAGTACGAGTTCATCGTTCGCGATTGCCGCTTGGTAATCAGTTTCGGGATAATTGCAATCGCGGTTTAAAAAAAGGGAATGAAGAGAGCTGGAGAACAACGGCATCCCGTAGATGTGAGATGTGTTTTTCATCATTACGCAAGGCTGTCTCCGTACACTAATTGAAGCACCTTAAATGCAAATGTAATAGTGATACTCAAGAAATGGAAATCCGCGATGATGCCAACAACTCGTCTGGTCGTCGTCTCGTTCTCACGAACGCTCATTAAACATAAAATAGCAAGTTGCTTATAGATATTTACTGTGGCGAGAGAAGATTAAAGTTTGTGTTCGCTTTTGTGTACTCTCGAGTCATTACGTTTGCAACTTATTTACTACATCATTCTAAACGATTAATATTGGATTTCCATTTATAGATTCATAGTACTATTAATTCTTATGTTAACTCTTATTCTTAATCTAGATAATTTATCTTTCAGTATACATTTTATCGTTGTTGTAAAACTCTTTCTGTTTTTCGGATTTAATAATACAATTTCAACTCGTACTTAAGTTTTTGAAGGAATCCGAATGGTAGTTAATAGAAATAGGTCGTGAATTTTTTTTATATCCGAGACCCGTTCCTCGACATCACGAGAAATAACTGCAAACTGTCCAAACTTTGGTACAATTATATTCATCGTTGCGGTCTTCTTCCTACGGGGCATTATAAAGTTATTGAAAATGTCGGCGTAAGAGAGAATATCGCGGTCCCGGCAATAGCTGAAAACTTTTAAAAGGCGAACGAGCTCGGTGGTTTGCTTGAAACTGAGCGGATGGTTTACCCGAGTCTGGCGTTTCTATGACTAACGGAAATCGCTTTAACCCCTTGCGGTCTAGTATATAAGCGCATATCCGTCCACAAAACTTGTTTTGGTCGAATCCTGGGAAGTAGCTTAGTCTCACTATTATCTGCGATATAGGTTTCGTTGAAACAACATCGTTTTGCGGAGTGAATCTATGAAATTCTTTATCTGTAATTTCATCCACGAATCGATATGTGTTCGAAAAATTTTGCGGTGTAACGTGCACCTGTCACAGACCTAACATTAATTCCTGATTGCTTTAGAAAATAAGAGATCAATTTTTTTAACTTCTTTTTTTAAATTCTGTAATCTTAATTCTTTTTTTTACGTGTTGTATTAAAAAATAATCAACAGAAAGCGTTGTTCGAGTTGTATTACATCCTAATTAATGTGAATCAAATATACATGTACATTTTTTACATTGATGAAAATAAGCAGTAGCAAAGTAAAAAGTAACGCGGGAAATTACTTTTTGCGAATGAATGTAACGCACGAGATTGCATTTTACAACAACTACATGGAACACTGGTAGCACATTGAAACAAATTACAAAATTATGAAAAAGATTTAATTAGAAAACGAATCCCGTGAATCGTGTTGTCAGACGGGTATCCGCCATCTTGGATGACCTTTGTGACAGACAGCTAGAAGCTCAGAGAAGCTGGGGGAGACGGCTGTCGTCGTATAAAATTAAATTTTTAACGAGCTCGCCGCTCGTCCTTCCATTTGGTTCTCTCGCTCCTGGGTAGTTTACGAAGTAAATATCTGCACATCGGTAATTAAATTCGATTCGGTAGTTCGCGGTGGATGTAGATTTCGGATAAGAGAAAATCTCGAGAGGATGAAATGGTGATATATCTGGTGATTCGTTTGAAATGATATTTGTGATACTTTGTAATGTTATTGTACGCATTAAGAAATCTTAACAATTTATACAATTCAATATTTTTGCTTCAAACATTAAATATTGGAGTTTTAAATATTTATGTATTGAAACTTATTGAACAATTTGGCGTGCAGTAACATAAATTATTTCATCGTCAACAATTTGAGAAATTGCAAACATTTCTCTTACTTTTAGAGTTATTTCAAAAAGTGTTTGAAATAAAGCACAAATTTCGGGCCAGTTATTCTAGCTACGCACATATAGGTATCTCTCGCCACGATCAAATTAATTTCACAGAATCTATAAAATGTAAACATGCGTTAGTATAAAACGTAATGGAAAAAGTGGAAAAAAAAATATTGTAGAAGCAGGCAAGTCTGAAATTTGTTTGCTCAAAGTAGTGGGAGGAATCAGATCCTCTTCTGTGTAGGTACACGCGCGCGCGTAATGATATACTACGAAGAAAAACGTCTACTACTGGCGAACACTGCGAGTTTACATCTTCTAGAAGCGAACTTTCCGCTCGTTATTTACCGCGAAACTATTTTACAATTTAATGCCGTTGCTTCGTATCTCCCTTTCGTCTCCTTTCCGTACTTTCGTCACTTTTCGCTTATTCGTGCGCGGTTCGACGAACGCGACAAATGACGTTTGCTTTCGTGTACACACTCTTGAAAACTCTAATGTTCCTCTTTTCCGCTGTGAGTAAATCCGAAAAGTAGCGATGTCGTATTACACGAGATAATATCAAAGCAAGATAGACGGTTGCAATTAATTTCTACGTCTATCATTAATGTTGAGATTGTGAGAAAACACAATGCTATATTTTTAATTATCACAATACCATAAATTGTATCATAAATTTTTTTACTTCAACTATTTCATAATTTTTTTCTTACGGCATTTAGGAGGCTTTTTTAAATCTCATAAATGAATATGTTATAACATTTTCTTTTCAATCAAAATTCCAGATATTAAAGAAACAAAACGGTAATAAATAAATGTATGTATCTTTATCTCAATAAAAAAGTTATAATATAAATATACCAAAGTAAAGGAAACCTCGAGTTATGCCACACTAAAAGTGGCATTGAAGATATAATTATTAAATTATTAAATTAAAAATTATTAAATACTTGATCACTTTTTTAGATAAATTATTAAAATTTGTTGTTAATTTTTTTTTATGTTAAGTTTTTTTTTATTAATTTTATATTTTTATTCATAAATACTTTCAAAGAAAGTACGATTAAAATCTACAACTATAATATAATAGACGATCAGTTGCCTAAATTGTATCTTTTACAACAAAACTTGTTACAAAAAAAGTTATAACAAATTAACTTATTATTAGTAAAAAGTTAAACTAATAATAGATGCTTGAAACATTAAACTACAATTTCTAATGTATATTTGTATATAAATAAGTATTAAAAAAGCATTATATAAAAAACAACTTAAATATTGGGAATACAAATTAATTTGGTCCGTTTTTTTGTGTTCAAAAATGCATTTATTTCAAAACAAAATGAATGAACAGATCAATTAAAGTATTGTCCATCGCTGCCTACTACTTTTTCCTCTCAGGCAATTTTCGAATTCCATCTCGAAAAAATGACTCGTCTTTGGAAGTGATCCAATTTTGGAGCCAATTTTCGATTTCTGCGAAAGAAGTGAACCGGTGACTTGCCAAATCGTGCTGCATCTTTCGGAACAACCAGTAATCAGAAGGAACAATGTCCGGAGAATGGCGAGTGCGGTAAAACATCCCATTTGAGCGTTTCCAAATATTTTTACGATTTTAGCGACATGAGGCCGAGCGTTGTCATGAAGAAGAATAACTTTATCATATCTTTGCTCGTATTCCGGTCATTTTT
>Ga0157363_1007378_pt1 | contig 10418 bp, 8 predicted proteins | sample AttsexASBM1_FD_111477 | JGI IMG/M metagenome (GOLD analysis project Ga0157363, IMG submission 111477) | Fungus gardens microbial communities from leaf cutter ant in Ribeirão Preto, State of São Paulo, Brazil - Atta sexdens ASBM1 | ecosystem: Host-associated > Fungi > Mycelium > Unclassified ...
AATTATGACTTTGATAAAAATGAGAATACAAAATAAAAAACTCTTCACACACAAGACCAAAAATTAAAAATTATAAAAAATTTTTTTAAATGACTTACATCACTATGGTTTCACCCTTTCATAATGTTGCAGTGTTAGCAGAAATATACCTCAGCAGAAGCTATTTGCTTTACTTTATCCAGAGCATCTGTCATAGTAGCGCTGAAAAATAATACTTGTTTCTGTTTAGGCAATGCGGCAAATATTGTTTTCAATTGTCCATCGAAATGGCCACCGAGCAATCTATCGGCTTCGTCCAATACTAAAAATTTGATCTTCTGCAAGGAGAATGTATCACAGCTGTCCAAATGATCTGCCAATCGACCTGGTGTAGCTACAACTATATGTGGCCGTTTTGACAATTCTAATCCTTGTACCATCATGTCCATACCACCAACAATTATACATTTTTTCAGATTGATAGCCTTGCCAATTGCGGCGAATTGATCAGCAATCTAAAATAATTTCAGTAATAAGATTTATTCAGTAATAAGATTATAATTAAATGCAAACATTTGCATTTGGTGAAATTGTTCTCTATTTCGAAACATTTAAAATTATTATTTATTATAGGATAATTCAAAATATCCTATATAAATATATAACAATATATATTACAATGACACAATAAAGTAAAATTTTTCACCTGAAAAGCTAGTTCCCTTGTTGGTGTTAACACAAGAGCAAATATGCCATACGGATCCTCGCACAATTTTTGCAAAATAGGCAGGACAAATGCCAAAGTTTTGCCACTACCAGTTTTGGCACAACCTATGCAATCTTCACCCACCAATATTCGAGGAATGCAATTTTGCTGAATGGGAGTTGGCTTTTTTAAACCTAAAACAAATAATAGCTGTACAATTTCAAAAATAATTTTGCAAAAATTTAACATTGAATATCATCAAATATTGGAAATTTTATATATCATCGAGCATTATTTTAGGTTTTTAATGATTTTTATGGAAAATTCCTTACCCATAGACTCGCATTGCGCAAGGAGCCAAGAATTTAATTTCAAATCTGAAAAATGTTTAACTTCTTCGCTCATGTTGGAAACGCTCATGGTGAAAACGTTGGAAACATGGAAACGTTGTCACAATTAACGTATATCAATTGTTAATTTAAACTTTCAACTCAAAATTCATTCTGCATGATTCTATTCCATCCATGTGCATCGACGAGGTAATAATAGGTCTGCTGTTTGCATTCTTTGTGAATAGACCTAAAGGTGTAAGCAATGTGAACATAAAGTCTGTTTTTTATTGCTGCACTTTCTGAACTGATACACATAGTGCAAATATAAAAACAAACCTATAACCTATTTTAGCTAAATTTTTGCAGTTCATCTTTCTTCCTTGTCTCTTCAGGAAGAAAGAAGAAGACAGATAAACTGCAAAAGTTCAGCCAAAAAGAACAGACTTAATATCTCGTCGATGATGCAGACATGAGAAGCTCAGTTGATGATTTTAAATAGATCTCGTTAGTGACTAGGCTAATTCTTCAGAAATAACAAAATTTTAGAAAATACAATTTCTTACAGATTATATTCTCCTGATATTATAAATTAATTTCCGAGATTCGCGACTACATTATTATTTTATATTATTTTATATACTATTACACTTTTATACTATTATTATTTTCTATTGATAAATCAGATTCCTTCTCAGATTTGTTTATCGACGAATGTCGAGCAACATCTTGGCAGCATGTGGTGTCACTCGCGTGATTATTTATAATTTTATATTCTACTTCGTTTCATCAATCGCAGCAGTCGCGTTGCGTTCGCTATGGCGGTAGTTTAAGTTTTATCGTTCTTCCAAAACTTCCTTAATCAATTTCACATTCTGCTGCAGTGCCAGTGACTGTGAAAGAATTCAGCCTACGCACATTAACTCCGAATAATTTTGTCTTTTTTCCTCGCACATCTCGCTCGCAGAAACGCAAGAAGTCGTAAGGTCAAGCGCAGTTCCTAATTTGTAGTGAAAGTTTCACGTTCTTCGACCCAATTAGAGTATCTTTCAGATCTCCACATTCCTTCTTCCATCATTTTTCTCATACTTGATGTCTTGTACCTATTAACACCTACATTCCAAAGTTTAACGTTCGACTATACCTGGCATACAAAACATAATAATGAACGACGATAAGAAATGTGATGTAATCCAAGTTGGATCTCGGAAAAGCGAGGTGAGTGCACGCTTTCGTTTTTTTTAATTCGATTTTTCGGTTTTACAAGGAAAAAAACATTGTTTGAGAAAATCGCAAATCGCATTATGTAAATTATTATATAAAGAATGATTTCCATTTCTCTTTTGACTAAGAAGACTGATTACAAGTCATCTCTTATCGATGACAATTATTAATTTTATGTAATCACTGCTGCGCATCTGAACTGTTATTGTACTTGGCATAAGATTACTCAGCTGTTTTAAAATTTTTTTTTAGTTTATCATCAATGAATGATAATACAATATTTAAACTTATATAAAAAATTATAATTGCAAAATGATTTTTTAAATGTGTAATTAAAATATCAATTTAGAAAATAAACAACTCTGCCATACAATTTTACATATAATTATATATTTTTTTAATTGTATTTTATTACATGAAATTATAATACAAAGAAGTATGTTTTTTTATTTTGAATATGAATAATGTATTTTTGAAACCTTTTAGTTGGCCTTGATACAGACTAAATACGTAATACAATGTTTGAAAGAAATTTACCCAAAAAAAGAATTTGAAATAGGTAAGCAAATTATACAACTGTGCATGCACTATTCATTGTTATGTTAGTTATTCTCCGTGTAATTTCAATAAATTTGTTTTAAAGAAATTTAAAAGTTCAGTATCAGATTTCATAATTTCTCAGTATCACACATGATAATCTCGCAACTTCTTCCCTTCTTTGATATATCACTATATAATATATTTGAAGTACTGATAAGTACTTCAAATATATTATATAGTGCTTTTTCTTGTTATATATTGAATGAGTGGTATATAATGAAACATTCATTATCGTATATATTGTCAACAAAATAACTTGTATATATCGAATTATATATGCACTTTTATAAAATTAGAAACTTTATTTTATCAAATTGAAATCAAATTACAGTAACAATGAATACTAAAGGAGATAAAATTCTGGATAAATCTTTACCAAAGATCGGGGAGAAGTCCCTATTTACCGAGGAGTTGGAACTTGCTTTAGAAAATGGTAGCGTTGATTTCGTCGTGCATTCATTGAAAGACTTGCCAACAACACTGCCGGCAGGAATGGCTCTAGGTGCAATATTAAAGTAAGCTCCATCTGTGACATATAATATTGAACGTCGTAAAATTCGAGCTATTCTCTCTTAAATTGATTGTGATATTACATTCGTCTAGTTGCTTCTCGTCAGCAAGAGCTGACTTGCTATTTTGCATATCAATGCTCCAACATGGAGAGCACATTTTAAATTTAAATGCGGAGACGTATGTTATCGTTCTTGAAAGAAATATATTGTATTCAGTCTTATCAATTTTAATTAACTTCTAAATTTTAATAAACTTTAATTTTAATTAACTTTATTGTTTTGCTATTAAAATAATTATATATTAGTAATAAGTTAACGCCAAAGCTATTAACTCAAATGTATAGTATTATCAAAAATTGTCTTGCATAAAATCAATTGAAAAAAAGTAGTTTTTATATTTTAAATAAATTAAATAAAAAAATTATTAATTTAAAAAATTATTTAATAAATATTAATATTCGTTAATAATGCCAATATATTTTTGTAGACGTGAGGATCCACGCGACGCAGTGGTCATGTCGAAGAAATTCAAAGATAAAACATTAACCACATTGCCAAAAGATAGTGTAATAGGTACTAGCTCTTTACGTAGATCCGCTCAATTATCACGGAACATGCCGCACTTAAAGATAGAGAACATTCGCGGTAACTTGAACACTAGATTAAAAAAATTAAACGATGAAAATGGTCCCTATGCCGCGATCATATTAGCTGCTGCTGGTTTAAAACGGATGGGCTGGGAAGACAAGATAAGTCAAGTATGATCTTTTATTCTGTCTTTATTCTTGTCTTATTTTCTGCAAAATTTATTTGGATTAACACACGCGCGCGCGCGCGCGCGCGCACACACACACACACACACACACACACACACACACACACACACACACACACACACACACATATATATATATATATATATATATATTTAGCTTTTAGAACCTGAGGAAGCTCTTTATGCTATCGGTCAAGGTGCATTAGGTGTTGAATGTCGAGAGTCAGATTGGAAAATACGTTCAATTTTGGAACCATTGTTTGATTTGGAAACTACATTGACATGCGTGTGCGAGCGTTCATTTCTAAAAACCCTTGGTGGCGGATGTTCCGCACCAGTTGCGGTATCTTCATCTTTGAAGAAGAATGAGTTAACGATTACCGGTGCTGTATGGTCTCTAGATGGTCAAACTCTGATTACAGATACTTCTAAAAGCAAATTGTATTTACCCAATGACGATGGTGAGCCTCCTCGGTGAGTTAAATATGATTTTTTAATATTTTTAAGAATATTTTTATATAAGATTAAACATACTGATGTCGATGTTATATTATCAATGAATATTTTTGAGCATATTGCATATTTCATATTTAATTATTTTGTATTTAATTTAGTATTTTATTTTTTTTTTGTTATGATAGGAAATGCCCGTATCAGGAACCTCGCCTTTATTGCAGCGTTATTCCTAGTTATAAAATAAGTAGTATAAGTCTTCTTGGTGCAGAACTCCTTGGTAAAGATTTGGCCAAAAGTCTTATAAAGAAAAATGCTCTCGATGTAATGTCACAAGCTAAAAATGAAATTTTAGATTCAAAATAATTGTGTCAAATATGATTTTGGTTGAAAATGTGCACATAGAGAATATATATATTAATGTAAAATGACACACATAATTAATTATTAATAACTTCTCATTCTCAATGTCTTACGACTGTAAATCTATTATATATTTTTATTGATACATGTTCAAGATAGAAAACACAATTGGAATACAAATCATATTATTTTTTGTACTGTTGCTATTCTCTCTCTCTCTCTCTCTCTCTCTCTCTCTCTCTCTCTCTCTGCTTTTGCATATGTCACATTTTATTTATTTTATTTGATGATTCAGGAAAAGTACAAAGTAATTGTAATTATAATACAGTAAAAAACATTGGAAATAATCATATAAAATGTAATACAAATTACTGAAATTCTCATATTGATGTATTTACGTTCTGAACAAATTATGCTCACGAATGATTATTATTGTTATATGTTCAAATGTATGATTATGTAAATAATCTCTAATTATTTTGTTCACAAAGCAAATTGTTATATAGAAATTTTATTGTTGTTGAAAATAAGTTTGTTGTAAAACACTGCCATATATAAGTCAGCTACAATTAATATTATGTATAATTTCATTCATATTAAACAGATTACAATAATCAAGTTTTGTACATATACAATTTATGAATATTAGTATATGTATATATAATTTGATTCTATTGACTTTTAGGTGTTATTTTAATAAATCAAATTGATTTTTTATGTTACATTTTGAGGTATTATTAATACTATATATAAAATTACAAGGTATCAAGCAAAAGCATTGTGTAATTTCATTGTTCATAATTGAATTTTTCGTCTATTATTTATATATATGCCGATAAAAAGATATTTTTGTGTAAAACATATGTATATGGATCGAATTTTTTGTAATATGTGAACATAACTACATATGGGAATTATTAAAGTTATAATGGAAAAAATTATATATGTATAATGTTATTATATATATGTAAATAAAAAAGTTTTATATTTTATCTCTATTATCTTATTTCAAATAGTAATTTAATGTAAGAGTGTTTAATATAAATATGCGCTTTAAAATTGCGCGTAGTAAATATACTTTTTATTTATGTATATTTCTTTATTTTATGTTCATTTGATAGAATTATCTTCTATAAGATATATATCTTCCAAATATCTTCTATAAGAATATAATTTTTCCAAAAGTATTATGTATTGTATATCTTTGAATTGTTATTATATGTATAGAGAGAGAAATTAAATATCTTCGGACATATAACAATATACATTTATATTTTCAAAATAATTTCTAGAGCTTATAGCATTTATAGCGACATTAGATTTTATCTACAAAATACATATATATTTCTGCGTAAATTTATAGCGACACATCATAAGATTTACAATAATCTTCTAATTGTATATACTTTCGTAAATGCTTCAAGAATATAATAATGTACCTGAGCAGGTAAATCTTCCATATTTTTATAATAAATGTGCACATATATAGTATGAATATAGCTTAGATGATTACAATAATTGCACGAGATTACATTGGATCCGTAGATTGTGGTGTTGTACAAGTCACTTTTCCACATTTACTATACCAAAGTAGGCGTATATGCTTATTAGTATTGCAAATGTGATAGTGACAGCGTATTCTATTGAACACAGCTAATCAAAACATGTAATAAATATACTAATTCATTTTATTAGCGTCAATTCCTGAACATACAAATGACGTATGTTGCTCAGAATTGGACTAAAGCAGTAGTTATATGTAATCTGTTAGAAATTTATCATGTTTTGATGAAACTTTAGCTTGTATAATAACTTGTACGTTAATTTTTATAACAATTATATATGTGTATATATATATATATATGCACACACACACACACACACACACACACACACAATATAAAACAATTTTGTGTGTGTGTGTGTGTGTATATAATACATACCAACAAAAACAAAATTCCTTCTTAGTTAAAAAAATATTATTAATAAAAATAGGATATCAATAAAGATAAATTAGTGTTTCTCATAGAATATAAAATCAATATAAATAGTGACTACATACAAAATGCGATAGGACAATTATACCTGATGTTAAATCTATTAAAATTACAACTGTTTTAGCAATACGCAATATGTTTGTATCGAATATATATATTTTTCACAAAAATGTTTAAAGCTATATATAAATTTTAGAGATGTTTATATTTTTCAAGAACATACATTAATATAATTGGAGCATTGAAGAGAAATTAAATTTTTGATTTGGTATCAGAATACTATGTTTTACATTTGTCAAAAATTATCAGAATCGCTGTTCAATTAAAATTTCTTTTATTTAAATAAACGGATACTAAAATATATCCGTTTGACAAAATAAAATAATGAATATTTGTAAAAATTTTTAATACGGTTGGTACATACGGTTGGTTCTACTAAGAAAAATGGAAGTTCAATACGGGACAACGAATTGTACAAATGTAGGATTTTCTAAATGTAAACTATATTCGCATCCATATTGTGCAAAGATGAGCAAACTCTTTCTAATTTCAGATTTTATTTAAGTATTGTCAACAAAATTTTATATTCCTCTACTCAACATCTTCCTCCGCCATTTGGGTTTGCGATACAATTTTCTGTAAAAAAGCAAATTTAAAAAAAGAATACTATTACTATTACTATCTCTCATTTCAATAATATATTTTTTTTTAATTAAAAAATTTGTACCTGGCCAACAACGGGTAGTCGCTGCACCAGAATTTGGAAAATTGGTGGTGGCAGAGTCTTCTGAAGAACTGTCAGCAACTGGGCTGGCTGTCCACAGACTGCTACTGCATTAGCCAAATGCTCAACTCCGCCATCTATTTCACCACAAGCCAGCAATTCTTCCCCAAGTTGAACCTAAACAATATAATATACATTATATGTTTAAATACATTTGAGACGTTGCGTGGCTTGGTCTACGGACTAGTAATCCGCCGATCCAGATTTGATTTTATCCGTGCCTTACATATGTGACATATGCAGGATATTGCCTACATTTAAGTAACGCTCCATATATAATTAAGAATTCCAATTGCATCTTAAACTAAGGAGCTCCACTGATTACGCATTCCAGTGATTAAAAGACAAATTTGATTAAATCAATTAACTTTTAAGTTCTTCAAAGAACTGATGATCATCTGTGACATGATCTGGTTATATTGCCTCCTTACACTTTGGAGGCTATTAAATAATAGAGAAGCTATTAAATAATAAGTTTAAATAAATTTTGAAGGATTAAAGCTAGGTACACAGTCAAAGTAACAGTAAGTTTTACCTCTTGCAGAAAGAATTTCTGCACCAATTCATGATCCCTCAAATCTGGCATCTTCGAGGAAGCTTTCTGCGCTTGCTTCTTAGCCTTTCTACCTATGAAATAAAAATAAAATCTTTTTTAGAAAGAATAAGAAAGAACTATATATATTTTTTATAGTTTGAGGCACAACAAAATGTTATATAGAGGAAAAAGGAATAAGATGACATTTAGTATAGATTATTTGTATAAATAAATTTTATCATATGCAATTCATTAATTTTATTATCTTTTTTTAGTATATATTTTCGTACTTTATTTTTCTTTAATTACATTCTTATATTATAATATTAAAATAATATAAGAAATGTTTATTACAATAAAACAAATTTTTTTATTTATAAAAAGTACATTTGTGTCTTTCTGTAATCTTTCGTTATTGAAACTCTTACCCATATATGTATGATATAGGGATAAGATAAAATTGATATGTTCTTAAAAAATATAAATTTAAAAAAATTCTAATTTATTTTACAACTTTTTAATTTTTACAAATAATAATCAAGACTGAAATGAATCTGAAAAATATACATTTTTTTCTTTTTACCTCATCACAGAAATTAGGAAAAATTAACAAATCTTAAGGTCATCATCTCTTCTTTTCCCTATACCTATAATTACAATTTGTAATGCAATAATAAATATTAAAATGAAATGATTTTTAATATATAAATATATTAAAAATTTTAATATATAAAAAAGGATTTATGTAAATGTATAGATGTATAAAATGAACTAGATGATTAATGTAATGTACGTTGTCAAAAAGAATTAAACCTGTCTTTATTAGAGACATATTGATTTCTTTTAGAAACGTACATCACCACGAGGAAGTCACGCGTGCACGAGAATGAAAAATCAGAACTTACGTTCACGGAGCTTCTTTTTGAAATCGGGATCACTGCGACGCTTTTGATCAAAGTAAAAACAATAGCCAACAAAGATCCCGGCGATCCCAACTGCAATGCCGACCGCGGTTTTGGAAATCATGGTCATTCTAATACACAAAATCCTGATATATTACAGAAAATTCATGAAACCCTTGTCGCAACCTCGGCCATCATGGAAAAGGTTGCTTTCCATCACTTTTCTCATCGTGCGCACTGAACGTGCCCGCGAGAAACAGTTTTAGACATCAGCGTCTCTATGTGCATAAAATATGGAACTGCGAAGCACGTCACAGATAGTTGACCAATAGGTAACACGCTATGTTCAGTTATGTGTTATCCGCTGAAAATATTTGTGGCTACATAGTTCTATGTACATACAGGGGCGCCAGTAAACGGATTTCATTTAAAATACGGGCACGTCCACTCTTTTTTCTTACAGCCTGCCTTTGTTTTGCTTCTTTTTGAAGAAGAAGGGGGAAAGATAACCGGAGTAAACGAAATGTATGGATAAAACAGCGGGTGATTGCATGACTAAAAATGAAAAACGAATAAATATCAATTTCGGTATGTTTCTTATAAACATGGTTTGTATATTTGCTTCGTATTTTGTGTTAGTAAATTAACAAGTATTTGGAAATATTTATAGATTGATGAAAGATATACAAGTGCCTTTGGTAATTTATCACCTGAATCTTTTGGCGGTAATTCGTGAACATGTCATTAATAAGGAAACCCATGCGATATGCTCATCAAGAAGGACACACTGACGTTTGCTATTATTCTGGCGAAAAGTAAATGACATTATGTATATTATTGTATTTGTATATATACTGAATTTGTCACAGAAAATTATTATTGAATGTGTCTGGGATTGTAGAAGAGGGCTCGTTACGTGTGGTTGCGATGGAGATGTTAGATTCTGGTTAAATTTAATGGACGATGATCCGACCACCAGTTGTATTTCGGAACAAGCAATTACTGTTATTTCAAAGGTACTTAATAGTTATGAAGTATTAATGAGCATCTGTAAAGATCTTCTTCAAAAGGAATGCTGTATCAAGATGATGTTTAAAAGAGATAATATGTTTAAAAGAGATAATATGTATATATTATATTATATATATATATATAATATTTTATATATATATATATATATATATATATATATATATATATATATTAGATACATATAACAAAGTTTTAATTTCAGGATGATAAAATTTTTGTTGGAAATG
>Ga0157363_1007379_pt1 | contig 10418 bp, 6 predicted proteins | sample AttsexASBM1_FD_111477 | JGI IMG/M metagenome (GOLD analysis project Ga0157363, IMG submission 111477) | Fungus gardens microbial communities from leaf cutter ant in Ribeirão Preto, State of São Paulo, Brazil - Atta sexdens ASBM1 | ecosystem: Host-associated > Fungi > Mycelium > Unclassified ...
AAGGCTGAGTGGACAGGCGCATTATCATGGTGAAGGAACTGTGAGTTATCTTGTCACAACTGTGATCTCTTTTTGCGAATTTTTTCGCGCAATTTTTTCAAATCGTAATACTAACGGTTGATTGTTTGACCGTGAGGCAAAAATTGCAAAAATTTATTTCGACGCGAAAATCCACGAAAACACATTATACTCAAACAACAATAATTCTGAAACTAAACGAGATGTAAACAAAAATTTTTAAAAAGCCAGAAAGATTTACTCGAAAGATATAACGTGTATTATAGTGCTGCAATCCGCACATCACTAGGACGCTCCTTATCGAGTAATTCAAAAAATTCGCTCATTTTTTTACCAGATTTCGTTTTCCTTCCAAAATGAATTTCAAATTTTCTTCATTTTCGTCCTATAAATTTTTTAATTAAATAATATCTTTTTGAAAAGATACAATAATGCAGTATTTTTTTCTGAAAGTATATATACTTTCCATAATGCATATTTAAAATATTTTGTAACTTATGTACTAAAAATAAGAATTTTTAACAAAATGTGGTTTTTTTAGAAACTATTGTTTATTTATTTTATAGCTTATAATTTTTTTATCAATAAAGATACGTACATTTGCTTGATACCGTTATATTTTTTACTGTCTGATGTTTTGAGTGATAAGAATTTGTTAAAATATGTTTATTTTTATGAATGTTCTGAGCAATCAAAGTTGGCTTGGGTATGCCATTCTATATAGTGTTTATTTTATTAGTCAAAGTGTTTTTATTAAGAGTTAAAGTAGGATAGATGCACTGATAGATATTCTAAATCCCCACGTATTAGTACGTATACGTATATGCGGTACGTATGTGAGAGTATCAGGGAGAGGGAAGCGCGTCACTGGGGTCCCTGTTAGAGGAAGAAGGGGATTTATTCCTTTTTTCTCTCTCTTGTCCGTTGCGTTCTTTTTAATCATTGTCCTCTCTGTCCCATTCGTTACGATCCTATACTTATTATTCGCGCTCTCTCTTCTACTCGTTATGGTCCTAACCTAACCATTATATTTATGCTCTCTCTTCCACCTATTACGGTCTTACACTTATCGTCATATTCGTGCTCTCTTTTCCCCTCGTTTCATTCTCTCTCTCTCTCTCTCTCTCTCTCTCTCTCTCTCTCTCTTTCTCTCTTTCTCTAACTCCAACGTTCTCTTTTTTTCTTTTGCACATAATTTTATTAAATAAATATGGTATTTGTTTTTACGATTTTTTAATGATATGATACTTAGTAACTAATTATAATATTTTTTTAGTAATGTACAAACAAAGTACAAACAAAGAGGTTGTATATATGTGCCCCGGCCGATAAAAACCGATCTGTTCGGGTATAGTTCCTGAGTTCGAAGAATTGTGGCTTTAGCGCGAAGGCGAATACAGAAGACGTGTTGTTATGAGAAAAACAAAGTTCGCATCAGTGTGAAATATACCTTTGGGACTCATTATAGGAATCTTCCCGTGCCCCTGAACATAATTTGGCGACCGTGACAAGATACGGGGAAGAAAGTGAACCGATTCATTTCGACGAAGGTCTGTTGCGAAATCATCGTGTGTGGAAGGCAACGGGAGACAAAATGGACGCTGTTGTAAGAAATAAAGAAAAGTCCTTTCAATAACCTTCACTAAAGCATTCACAGCGTTCAATACGAAGATGGATAGCGACTGCTCGAAAGAAGATAAGATGGTAGCATTCCAGTTCTTAGAAACCAAAATGAAACGAAATTAAACAGACACGATGCATTCGATGTATAACCAAGCGCTTTTCCAATCAGGCTTGGATGACGAGGCAATCACAAGAGAATTAGAGTCGGATGATACGTAATCGCAATATCTGACGGCGAAAATGAAAATAACGACTGTGATGGCCATATCAAGAACGATATACCGAACAATCCTACGAAGACGTCAAAGTTTCTTAAATTCGAACTATCATAATTTAGCGGTAATCAAGGAATGGCTCCCATTTTGGAGTTAGTTCAAGAAGAATTACTATTTTGATCAAAAAGTTCCCGGAATTTATTCAAATTCAAAATACAGTTTTATTCATCAAAAGTGATATTATCCCCTTCAAAGTACTCCCCATCGACTGCAACGCACTTATGCCAGCGCTTGATCCAGCTCTCGAAACATTTCTGGAACTTTATTGTCGGTATAGCCATCAGAGCCGTCTTCGATTTTTCCATTACCTCCTTTCGGCTGTTAAAACGCGTTCCCCGTAATGATTTTTTGACTCGATCGAACAGAAAAAAATCAGTTTCCCAACATTTCCAAGGTTTTCACATCATTGAATTCATTTTTAACGCAAAATTTAATACAAACTCGTTATTGCAAATTCAACTCCATTTTTAAAACTGTAAAAAATCGAAAATACGTGCAGAGGTAGATATACTCAAGACGGCCTAACTTTTACAAATGTCAAGCTATGGTGATAAAATTTGGTGGGAATGTCAATGATAGATGTGGCAACTTAACCAAAAAAACAGAACTTAAATCAGCTGACTCAGAGCATCACCTGATGATAATTCCGGGAACTTTTTGATCAAGATGGTATATTCCCTCTATAAGCTACAGAAACAAGTTCCAATATTTGCTGCAAACGACTGTTCCAGAGTCATGCGCGAATGAATTCGTGAAAAGTTTCCCTCCTACGGGAGAGAATTATGTTAAAGCAATAACGAGTTTGAAAAATCGTTTTGGACGAGATAATTGTGGTAGAATTTTATGTTCGCGAACTATTTGACCTAATATTACAAAATGCCATAAAGGGGAACAAGAAATCGACACTTTCCGGCATTTATGACAAAGTCGAGCTATATATGCTGGAGACACTTGGTGTAACAATGGACAAATGCGCGGTTATACTGTATCCTCTAATCGAGTCGTCCCTCCCCGAAGAAGTTCTACGGGAATGGCAACGCAGCGGAAACAAAAAGAAACGATGAAAAGGAATGAACAACGAGAAACTACGGATCGACTAGCGAGATTGCTAAAATTTCTACAGTTGAAAGTGGAAAATGAGGAATCGAACGCATCGACATGGCACTGAGAGGATTTGGGTTATTTACGCAGCAAGAAAAGAATAAATCGAAGAGTAAGACGGAAAAAGAAACAGCAAGCGCAAGTGACCTTTTTGTTTCAAAGGGAACGAGGAAAGCGGTTTGTATATTTTGTAAATCGAGTCATGAGAGTTTCGCTTGTGAGGAAGCACGTAAATTATCGTTAGACAAGCGTAAAGATATCGTTAAGAAAGAGGATGCTTGTGAATTGTTTGATTCGCGGCGCACAAAAATGTAGAACGAGGTTAATATAATATGCGATTGATGTACAAGATGACACGTATTGTTGATGTGACCGGATATATCTCGCAAGAAACTCGTGCTCGCGAGTAACCAAATGACAATAAGAAAACGGCAGACAAACATAATTTAGCTATCTTCTGCGAAAGATCAGATGTCTGCCTCCAGACTCTTCGCGTGAAGGTGTATTCTGCGTCACGTGAGAAAATTGTCAGAGAGATTATTGATACGGCCTTTCTATGTTCTTACATACGCACTAATATCGCCAGAGAATTAGGTTATGTATCTCGCGGGAAAATAGATGTTTCACACTTTTCGATGGAGTTAAATCGAAACGTGAAAAACATGACGTGTTTTTGATACATGTGAAGAATCTGGATGATTCGATTATTTCATCTACGATGAATCAAGCGATTCATCTGCGATGAATCAAGATACTATTTGCGGTACCATTCCGAGCGATACGTAGGTCGAGGAATTACGGACTAAAATATAAAAATATTATTTTGATTGACATTGGCGGCAAAGACAGTTCCATTGATATTCTTATCGGTGCAAATGTAGCTGGGAAATTAATAACCAGTCTGAAACAGGATTTAAAAAATAAATTAACTGCTTTCGAAACTCTAGGACTGTAATTGGGAAAGCTACCAAAGGTGCTGTCGAGACCAGATGCGGCAACAATGATTTATTACAACCCTTTTCGTGCAGGAGGCCAGTCCGTCCAACTGGCGTTTAGATGTCATTGGAATCACAGATCCAATCGAAAATGCGAGTAAGAGACGAACAAACTCGAGAATTCTTAAAGAAAAGCGAAGTTGAACTCAGATAGTCGGTACGAGGTCAAATTGTGGATAGAGGATCAAGTAATTACGATAGCGCCGGTCTCAAGTATTATAATTACGATATCGCACGCAATAGATTGTATAAATATATTGAAAGATTTAAAACTATAATTTGATTCTATGATTTTCATAAATTCTATGAATCCGTCGCTATGTACGAATAAAAGAGGCAACTGACACAATTGCAATCGCACGCGCTATTGTTATTTTTTCTTACTTCGCATGAGAAAAGTGATTTTCTGTTGTTCACTTCTTTTTGCATTTCCTGAGAGTTTGAATTAGATGTCGACGGAGTTAGAGATTCAATAATTCCTTCCACTGAGTCAGCTTCAACGCTAGCGAAAAAAATATAGAAAACTTAAAAAAATGTTCTTCGCAATTCTTAACAATTAAATTATACTGAAAAAAAATTTACTAAATTAAAATATTTATTTAAATGTTCCTAACTAAATATTTATTTATTTTATAAGTGTATTTTATAAGTATAAACATATATTTATCTGATAAAAATAATTTGATTGAAGTGTAATTTTTTTTATTTTGAGTATATATTTACTTACTGTAAGTAAATGTTTAATTAGAACTATTCAAATTACTATTTTTTAAATCTTAATAAAATTTTTTCAATGAGATGGAATTATTAAACAATGTAACAATGATACTCGATGTCTTTTTCCCCAAGTTTACAAACGTGCTCTTTACAGATTTTTATAAATAATTATCGATTTATCAACTCATATAATAAAACTTTTTTAAACCTGGACTCGTCTTCAAGAGACGAAGATAATTTGTGTTTATATTTTAAATGTTCAATGCTGATGTTGATCCATTGTACGATAAAGCATCGCCACATATTTTACAATTTGCTTTTATCTCATCTTCCATTGGAACGGCATACTTCCATATTCGACTTTTTCGACAAAACATGATTAATGACTCCAAATTAGTCTAAATTCCAATTGCTCCAGGAATGTGTGATTGTAGAAAGCAAAGATTTGACATTAATGCATGAAAATGGCATTTTATTCACAAAAAATAAAAACCTGTACAGTAATATCTGTCATCGAGTAATATAATTGATACCGGGTACTCATAATACGATTAATATGGATAATCGGGCAATGCATCCAGGTAATACGACTAATATGGGTACTCGATATTACCCGCATGTTTCAGGTAATGAGCGAATATCCTTATATCCGGGTATCATTAGCATTAGTGGAGGGATTCAGTATTTAAAAGAAGGCCACATTTTTACATCAGTCACTCAGTGAACACCGGTGAAGCACTCACACAACATAGAGAAGATAATACTACAGTCGTTACCGCTTTTCTTGAAAATATAGTGTAAATTATTACGTTCCAATTCAACAAGATGAATCACGCAAGTGAGTATTACAATTTTATACTGTTTTATTAATTTTTATATATTTTTTCTTTACATCTCACTTACCTATATTCATCTTTTTTATTACAACACATTTCCTCGCTATATGCCTTAAGAAGAAGATACGCATTAACACCTACAGCTTACAAATATCTGGATATTGGAATAACCGTGGGACCTATCTCATGTGGAAATCGCGATCGGCGACACTCGAGACAACCGCATCGTCCTGCCATATACTATGTGAATGGTATTCATCGATAAACGGGCGAATATTGAGCAATTGATTGACAGTCGAATACTCCATCATTATTAGTGATTCAAGACTTTGTGATTGAACTTATCAAAATACATGATGTGCACAATGTAAAATTATCATTATGTAATAAGTGTTTGATAAGTATATGAAATCATCGATTATACTTTTTATGCTTGAACTTAAACGTTGCGTTGAATACGTATATTTCGATTTATATCATACGAATAGTGTAAGCGATAAATTTAAATATTTCTTATTTACGTCAAAATTGCATTAAAATAAATTTAAAGCGGTAAATACTTCGCGCAAGATTTATGATAAAAATTCTAAGATCAAATGTGAATTGATAGCATATGCTTTAGATCATATTGTATATTATGCATTACATGAAAAATGAGAATATTAAAATGAATATTAAAATTATATTACTCTTTGTTTAAAATTATTTAATCCTTTGTCTCTCAATCATTCCTTCTTCATACCTCCGTATTGAATTAATTGATAAGAAAGCGCGCTTGACCATTTGTACTACATTATTAAAAAAATATAATTGCTAAGTCATATCATTAAAAAACAAGTACCATATCTATTTACAATAATAAAATCGCGTGCGAAAGAAGAAAAGAGAACGTTGGAGCTGAAGAGAGAGCGCAACGGGAGGAAAAGAGCACGAATATAACGATAAGTAGGACCGCAGTGGGTAGAAGAGAGAGTATAAATATGATGATTAGAATAGAATCTTCCACCACAAGGTGGAAGAGAGCGAATAAAATAAGTATAGGATCGCAACAAAACAGAGAGGACAACAAGTTAGAAAGAGAACGCAACGCAACAGGCAAGAGAAAGAAAGAACAAACCCTTCTTCCTCCTCTAACAGGAATGACGCGCTTCCCCTTCCCTCAGACCCAGCGTCTGTGTGTATTTTCCCCTCTCTGCATGCTCACACCACATATATATGTATACGCATTAACACGTGGGGATTTAGAATCGGTGTATCTATCTTACTTAAAAATCTATTAAGAATCTATTAAGAATTAATTGATTAAGAATTAATTGATTTTAAGATTTAATTGATTTTTTTGACGGAGTTATGGGCAATCAAAATCAAAATCTCTTTTTCTTAAACCGCGAGTAACAAAAAATTGTTACTGTAGGGATATTTTTAAAAAACGATTTTGTAGGGAAACCTTCAAGTTTTTACGACATATATATGTAAACAGTCGAAAATTTTGACAAATTTTTTTGGGCATGTAACTGATTTACTAAGCAAAAAGAAAATTTCCTTTTTTTTCAGCTTGTTATTTTCTATAAATAAAAATTATCGAATTTACAGAAACTAAAAACATACAGTAATTTCGAAAGAGAGATTTCAAGCTTTTTTTTTATTTAAATTTCATTTTTAATGAAGTTATTATACAATTTTGAGCTAAAAAAAATGACATTACTTTTGATCCAATATGTATTTCTTTAATTCTACAGCTTATGAAAATGATAAATTTCACTTTAAATAATGTAATGTTACATAGTTGAAAGAATTAACTTATCTAACTAATCATGAAGTTCATTATACTTACTTTTCCGGTAAGATACGTGGTTTGGCATAATCACCCGGCCATTCATACAAATTTGGCAGTGGACTATCGTAGTTGGCATCGTACATCTTACTTATGATGAATTGTCGTTTATCTTTTGGCTCCGGATATTCGCTTGCTAAACCACCTATAAATATAACAATAGATAATACTAGTATTTTAAATACAATTACGAAATTATAACAACACCTACCTTTAGCATAAGCATAATCAGCTATTTTAACCGCGATGTCGATAGAACATTCGCGAATATTATTTAATGGCGGATATAAACTACCCCTTTCAAGATCTTCATTTTTTACATGATCGGCGATAGTTTGTGCCGAGATCAAGAATAAATCTTCAGTAATATGATGTACTCCGGTCGCAATAACCCCTAAAGCGATACCAGGAAAGATATATGCATTATTACCCTGTCCAGGCTTATATATTTTCCCATTATGTTTTACTTCACCGAATGGCGAACCCGAAGAGAATACACATCTACCCTAAAACATAGACGTTTAGTCTGACGAATGAATTTAGTATGCTAAAAAGTAAAATTATCATTATATTATTATATTTAAGATTTTATTATATTCATACATCAGTATAATCATACGCTTGTTGCGCCGTACATTCAGCTTTACTGGTTGGATTACTTAAAGCGAAGATCAACGGCCTCTCGTTATTTTTTGCCATTTCTCTTAAGACTTCAGGAGTAAATGCCCCTGCCGCCGCCGAAGCGCCTATATGAACATTTCAGTTCTATACCAAGATTGTTTTTTTTTTTTAAGAAATCTGCTTACCTATCAAGACAGAAGGTTTGATTTCTTTCACAACTTCGATTAATGTCTTCATTACTTTGTAGTCCTTCGCGTACCAAATCTTGTGGCCTTCCAAATTACCCTCGGGCCGATTCTTTACGAGTAATCCATCAATATCCATCATCCAAATATTATTGCGCGCTTGTTGTTGAGTGCAATTGTCAGCTTCCATTGCTTTGACACAAAGATCAGCAATTCCAATAGCTGCCTATATCAAATAAAATAAATATTGTTATAAAGCGAATTTAAAACAAACATAAATATTTACTATCTTCGAAATAAGACTATTGAAATAAAACATTATGTTGAAAATTTACAAACCTCTCCGGCACCAAGGAAGACAAATTTATTATCTGCCATTCTTTTCTTAGTTATTCTTTGCGATGCTAAAATTCCAGCTACAGCAACCGCAGCTGTACCTTGTATATCATCGTTGAACGTACAATATTTATTTCTGTATTTGTCTAAGAAACGGAAGGCATTATGATTTCCGAAATCTTCGAACTAAAACAAGCGTGCAATATTACACGTACGTATCATAAGGTTATTTAACAAAATTTGAGTTAAAGACATAATATATATTTAAAAGTACACGTTAGCTTACTTGAATAAGAACGTTTTGTCCATACTTTTTCACGCAGGCAATCATAAATTCGTCGATTAATTCATCATATTCGGCACCTTGGTTCCTGGACTTATTAAGACCAATGTAATGAGGATCGTTTCTTAGCTGTTCGTTATTAGTGCCTACATCGATGGTAATCGGGAGACATTGATGCGGTTTGATACCAGCCAGAGCTGTATAAAGTGCTAGTTTTCCAACAGGGATACCCATGCCACAAGCTCCGAGATCACCAAGACCTAAAATTCGTTCACCATCTGTTACGCAGATGGCCCGCACCGCTTGTTCTGGCCTAAAAATGCGGAAATCGTCGTGATCAACATTGATGATAAATTAATATCCCATACTATATGTAAAGTAATTTCTTTCTTGCATTACACAACGCAGCAAAATGTGCAATATATGGAATCCTATTTTTAGCAAACATACTCCAAATACATGCTTTCCGTTTAAACTTTATAGAGTGTTCCTTACAATCTGTTTCTTTACAATAGTAATTATACTTTTCAAATCAAATGAATACAGAAAATTCATATACAATCGAGGCTAAATCTTGATGTTTAATAACATATAATATATAATAATATTTATACATAAATGATGTATAATAATATTTATATATAAATTTTAAAGACATTTTCCAGTTATGTAATATAAATTGTATGCCGATTATTACTTATCGGATTTGAAACACAATCATGAACTAAAGCTGATGAAGTAAAATTCGTTTAGCAAACAAGAAAGTCACAGTGATGAAAAATGATGTGAGCAACTAATCTGATGAAGTAAAATTCGTTTAACAAACAAAACTTTATTTTCATAAAAGTCGTCAACCCAGTGTGAAATGACAATGAAATCGATGTCGAATCAACATCGATTCCATTATCATTTCTTACTGGAAAGGAATTACTTCTAGATACTGTTATGATTTCAATACATTACAAGAGAGGCAAGAGAGAGTAAGGGTAACACATAGTATAAGAATATAGGGTATTTCATTACACATAATGACCTTAGCAGAAAGTTGACTTATAATCTTAAGACAGTGGGCGCATTCAAGCCGAACAAAGCCTGTTCGTTGAGCGATTGAATGTGATTGATTGGACCTATAAGTAATAACCAATCATGTTTATTTGCTTGGCGAGTAGGCTATTCGCTTTGTCGACTTGAACGCGCCCAATATCTTATGACTTAAGTCTTATGTTAATAAATTCGAATCTACAATGGGTATTTTAAACTTTAAACTGCAAGATTGACCAATTACGTATAAGTCGAATGCAAGAAGAACAATTAATTATGATTCGTCCATTCCTTATGGCTTAAGGTTTAAAAATCTATTGTATTGGGTTGTCCGCAAAGTTCGTGCCGATTTTGAAGGAAAATTGAAACGCAGAAGATTTAAATTTTTAATTTCATTTCTTAAATTTAAATCTTTTGCGACACGAACTTTCCGCACAACCCAATAGATCCGGGCTTACGCACAAGAACTATCTTATGACTTATGTTTTGAACTTCGCATTTATTCATATCTTTAAAACATAAGTCATAAAATATGCTGGATTCATACATATCA
>Ga0157363_1007382_pt1 | contig 10417 bp, 10 predicted proteins | sample AttsexASBM1_FD_111477 | JGI IMG/M metagenome (GOLD analysis project Ga0157363, IMG submission 111477) | Fungus gardens microbial communities from leaf cutter ant in Ribeirão Preto, State of São Paulo, Brazil - Atta sexdens ASBM1 | ecosystem: Host-associated > Fungi > Mycelium > Unclassified ...
GAGTATCTCCTATACTATCTGTTTGTATATAAGACTAGTAGTTACACTGTAATTTGCTAGTCTAAGAATTGACAAAGATAATCTCTTATTGAACTCGATCTCCAGTGTTCAATGGCAACACACCAATCAGCACTCACTCCTATCTTGGACTTCTTTCCATCATCTGAAGTTGTGACTACATAGTACATAAGCTGAAACCAAGGTCATTCCACAAGTCTGCTTATCTCTGAGTCCATTCCACAGACTTCCACCCTGGTGTGAACCATGCTTGACATGTGACTACAAAACAGAAACAAATTGGTTTTTTTAAAGGATTTTTCATAAGAAACAAAAAGACCATTGTCAACAAAAGATAGAAAAGAAACAGGGATTTTTAGGTTATTTGCATGTTTTTCAAAAATATGGAAAAGAGGAGAAAGATAAAGGATCAATAAAATAGGGGACAAAGTAGAACCTTGGCCAATGCCTACATTGACCTCAAAAAGATTGTTCCATACATACTGAGTTTTCTTGCTAATTAAATAATTAGTGAAGAATTTGGAAACTTTTGGATTAAATCTTGTTTTATTCAATATAAGAGAAAGGAGATAATAGTTAAGAGAATGGAAAAACTGGGTGATATCAAATGCTAAAATGCTTGATAGAAAATTTTTGATCCATTCTAATCAAATAATATGGGTTAAAAAGAAACTTATATTAGTTGTAGAGTGCTATTTGAGGCTTTCTAATTAATTGGGGTGGACAAAATTATTAGAGATAGAGTGGAACTGCATTCTTTCTCTAATGACCTTCTCGATGAGTATACTAAGAGTGTTAAGAGAAACAATTGGTTAAAAAGATTTAGAGAAATTATATGATATCTTGTTTGGTTTTAGAATAATTATAGAGGTTGATACTTTGAAATATAATAGTCAATGCCTTAGTTTTAAGCAGACATTAGCAATGTTGATAATGGAGGTCAAACATGAATTGTCATTGATAATCCTTTTGAGAACCTTCTAAGAAATTTTATCTGGTTCTAAAGCTAATGAATTGTTACATTTGCTAATGATAGCCTTGAACTCTTCTTTCAAAAGAGCCCTAATCCAAGGTTGGTTTGGAGCTGATTTTGTCCAAAATATTGATATTAACTTAACAATTATGAGCAAAATTGAACAACTGGTGTAAAGCTTGCCAGAGTTTATCAAGTTTGATATAAGAGCAACTGTTAAATTGTAATACTTTAATGGCAGGCAGTTTTTGCTTGTGGACCCAGTTTATAAGGTCTCATAGTCTTTAGTTTTTGGATGCAATTTCTTGAATTTTATTGTTGAAAAATATTATCTTAATGTTCTTAATAGTGTATTTGAAAACTTTCCAATTCTCAATTCATTTAGAGAATCTGTAACTTGATAAACTAGACTGGCACTCATTATTCCACCAATTCTTGGACTATCACATGATTTTGACTTATTTTGAATGCTTATTCCACAGTCAATCTGAAATTCTGGTGAATTCTTGCATAGTAGAATCTAACAATTCTTTATTAGTTAGATGCTAAGTGTTAATTTTTTAAAAACCATTAATAATATCTGAAGTGAACTTGATTTCTTCTTCACTATTTCTGACTATAGTATATTTGATGTCAGATACAAATTCTTCAATAATATGAATATTGACTATGAGTGGCATGTGATTCAAAGAGTATCATAAATCAGGTAAGATGGAGTAATTATCAAGTTATAAGGAGTTAGGTCTAACACTGAAACCCTGAGCATTTCCTATAGTATGTATCTGTATTATATAAGACTAGTAGTTACACTTGATGATCATCTTTGCAGTTAAGGCATTTAAAAGAATAAGGACATGATTTGTCTTGCTTAGTTTTGAGGTGAGAAGTATTCATCTTAAAGCTTGCCTTACAGTACCAGGTGAGATGATAGTAATGTTTAACTTTGTGCAGTCCATTATATTTAATACACTGAGAATCTTAGAAATAGCAAGCAAATGTGGTATGATCCCACTTCCAGCAATTCTTGCATTAGAGTATATCTGGGTTCATATTAGCACTATGAACAGTAGTAATAAAGCTTCCAACATTAAAGCATTTATTAATCAATGTCTTAGCAGATAAACTACTCTGAGAATCTCAAATGTCAATTCATATAATAGTCATGTCTGTCTTGAATAATGTTGTGGCAACCACTAGTCACAAAGACCAATAATCACACAAGGTAACAAAGCTCTCAGTAGACTATTAATATGGGAATTACAAGAGAACTCAATAAGGAGTCTCTATTGGATTGCTATCCTATTTATATAAGTTACATATGGTCTGTGCTATAAATAATTACTTCTGCCCTAATGTCCATGCATCATCCATAAGTGCACCATGTGTATACCATAAGGTAGCTATGTAGTTAACATACTCCTTGATGTCATCTATCTAGACTGCTTCAGTCCACTCTAGTCTATTCTAGACTTTTATGACATCATATCATGTAACATGTCATGTGACCACAATATCATGTGCCTCTTCATCATCATCATCAATATAATAAAAGTAAAGTAAATCCAAAGTAAAATCCAATATAAAATTCTGAAGAATATATAAAGAATATTACTATTTTCCTCTTTACTATATCATAACAGATGACAATTTGACCACATGAGACTTGGAAGCAACTTTGATGTCATTGAATATGTGAGTCAATTTAATAATAGTTTTGACAATACTAGAATCAATGAGAGTATTGGTTCCCTCAAGGAGGTAAAGAATACCTAATATCTTAAGATATGATTTAGATTAAGAAAGATGGGCATTTTGCACATCGTTAGAGTCAATATTGTTTATGTTTTTGATGTAGTTGCCAACAACACTTATGTTAGAAGAGAATATGACTTTGTTAGTAATAATGATGAGACTTCTATAGTCAACTCAAATAAAGTCCACAATGATGTCTAATTTAAGTTTTTTGAGAGTACAGTTAAGATTGGCAATATGTTTACCAAATGAGATCATGAATTTTCTTAAATTATCACTGCTTATAGGGATAATGATCTGCTTACACAATAGATCCTTAGTCATTATATTGATATATAGTTTTAGCTTGTTAGACTTATTAAGGAAATTATAAAGCTTTTCAATCTTCTTGTTTGAAAAGTTTAGGAAGTTGTCTTTGATTTTTAAAACTTTCCTAATGTTAGTAGATAAAGCTTGAGCATACAAGTATTTAGGACTGTTCTCAGATTTGTACTGAGACTTATTGTTAGATTTGCTATGAAACTTAGACTTGCTGAGTTCCTCTTTAGTGGGTTGAGTATTATATAATACAGAAAATATAGAAGGTTCTAGAAGGATAATAATATAATAATATAGCTATAGTATATTAGTCTCATATATATATTATGACATAAAAGTGTACAGACCACAGTTTAAATATATCTATATTAGAAAGTTTATTATAATTCTACTATCTCCTTTATATCAAAAAGTCCTGAAAGTCACTAAGTTCATAAGAAATATAAGTATAGCTATTTGTATATTATTAACTCTTCTATTACTACTCAAACTTAATGCTATTAGAACAACTAGTAAAGTCTGTAGAGTTTTGCAGACTTTCATAATCTTTAGAAAGTTCTGAGTATATTTATACAAGAAAACTCAATAGAGTTTCTAGTACAAGATGTTTATCTTATATACACTAGCTAGTTGGTTTGTATGAGACTTTATTTAACTTATTCTAAAGATTATGTATTATTTATAATCATGTGACCATAACTGTGACATATGTAACAGTTTATAACATCATACTATACTCTAAGTCCAAGAAATAGAATAAAATAGAAAATATAAAGAAAGAAAAATAAAATAAACTTAGTTTATTATCTTTAACTCTGATACTTACTATTAGAAAGTTCTAAGTATTAACTGACTAAGTGTAAGTGGCACTTATCTTTAGGAAGTTCTAGGTATATATTAACTAGTTAAGTATAAGTAGTGCTTACTTCTAAAAATTTCTAAGAGAACAAAATAAAAACTCTTAGAAATAATAAATATCCTAAATATTACTTGTCAAGATTGAAGAATATAGACTTAGTTTTTATTTTATTTTATTTTTTATTTTATTTTTCTTTCAACTTATTTTTATTGTTCTATTTTTAGAACTCTGGGGTTAGGGTTAGGGTTAGAAGTGATCTGTCACACTGTTACATCAGTCACATCTGATGGTGTAGTCACAACATTGATCATAGAACTTGTGAAAAGAAAATAAAAGATTCTGGAACAAAATGACATCATACAACATGGACACTATATGTTGGCCTCATGCTTGACATATGGTTATTTAGGGTAGGATGCACAGTACCTAGCACAGACCATCTGTAAGAGTATATAAAATAGACTATTTTGTAAAGAGCTATCTATTGAGTTTTCTTGTGTTTCTCTAATACAAGAGTTGTTCTTTTATTCAACCTTAAGGATCTAAGATCATAATACTACAAGAATATAAGTATCTAAGATATTGATATTAGAGTAACTAAGCCAAGTCTGTAGTGTTTCAGTAGAGTTTATGTTCTCAGGAAAATCTTAAATTATTCAACAGTATTATATATATGACTTGTTTTCAGGAAAATTTTAAGAGAATAAAATAGAGTTTTCTAGAAGTGATAGTTACTCTGAGTATCCAGAAGTTCATTCTAATTAAGTAGAATATTAGATGGAATATTTGGTAATCTAACTACAGGATGATAAAGCTATATAGTTATGTACATTGCTATATAGTGGAGGCTCATTGGTTAATAGCTAAAAAAGATAAGTATTATAACTCAAAGACCTTAGAGTAGATCAATAAGAAAGAACCTTGTATTAGGTAATATAAGAGAACTTAATAAAGTTTCTAGTACAAAACTGTCTATCTTATATATACTAAGCTACTGATCTATACTTTAGTACCATTAACCTACTCTAAAAGCTATATATTATTCTTAAGGTCAATATATATTAAACATATTGGAATGACATCATTCCTTCTGAAACTTTCTACTGTAATCTATCATGACATGTGACTATGCAACTGTGATATATTTGTGACTGTAACATGTAATGTTATACTAATCCTAAACATAAGTTCTCAAAATGGAAAATGAAAAAAAATGAAAAAAATAGTTAAGTCTAATGTTCATAATTCTGACATTATTTTTCTTTAAGGTTTTTTCTCTAGAGAAACTAACTTTCATTTTTGCCAGTTCCTCTCCAACTTCTTCAAATACTCCTTCTTAAACTTTCCATCATCTCACCTATACAATATCTTTGCTATATACTCTTCTGGTAATTCTCTCCTCCTAGAATCTCTCTCTTCTATCATATCTGTCAAGTTCACAAATGGTGGACTTAGGTTCTTTCTATTTTATTTTTCATTTTCATTTTATTTTTGTTTTAGTTTCCTATTTTTCTATTTTTAGAACAGCTAGAGTTAGGGTCAGAAGTAATCAGTCACACTGTCACCTCAGTCACAATCTGATAGTGTGGTCACAACATTAGTCATAAGACTTAGAAGAACGAAGTAGAAGGATCTAGAACAAATGATATTATACAACATGGATACCACATGTTGACCTCATGTTCTACATATGGTCATTAGGGTAGGGTGCACAGTAGTGAGCACAGACCATCAGTAGTAGTATGAAAGATAGACTAGTTTGTAAAGGGATCTCTATTAAGTTCTCTTGTATTACTCAATACAAGAGTTGTTCTATTGTCCAATCCTAAGGGCTTTAGTTCATAATAATATCCAACTTCTCTTGTTGCCTTACTTCTGCATTCAATATCCCCTCAAACTCTGCCACCACCACTTTTATATTCTCTAAATCTTCCTTTCTCTCCCAGATACCATGCTTTGCTGTAAACCTCTTCCATCACACTAGATACTTTACTGCTCCTTTTACTTTACTTTTATTTTTTTCTACTTCCTACTCCTCAAATTCTTCTACTTTTTATCCCTCTACCTGCTCTTTGTATTGCATTACTTGACTAACATTTATTACTAGATAAATTCTTATTAACATTAGTAGTCATAATTTGACTGCATGAGTAGATACTACTTTATAAATGATGTATGGACCCACATAGCAGTCCACTAATTTTTTCACCAGACACTCCTTGAATACTAAATCTTTCATACTCAACATCACTTTGTTTTTTTTTTCCATTCTTCTATCTCCTTTCTTCTCTTGTCTGCTTGCTGTTTCATCTCTTCTTGTATTTTTCTTAATGCTGCTTCAGCTTCCTTCTGTACCTTTTTTATTTTCTTAGCAAACTTTGTTGCTTTGTCTATCTTTCCTTTCCTCCTAATATCTGCTCCCATTCTTAGCATTCTATTATAATATGCCATAAACAGAGATACTTTAGTTACTGAATGTGTCTTGTTGTTTACTGCAAACTTTGCTATTGCTAATCATTCAGGCCAATTATTTTGTCTATGATCAATGAAGAACCATAAATACTGTTATAATTCTTGGTTTATTCTCTCTGTCTGACTATCTGTTTGTGAATAGAATAATAGAAACAACTTTGTTTCAACTCCTAACATTTTGTTCAGCTTTTTTGTTAATTCCACTGCAAACTGTGGTTCTCTGTCTAATACTATACTTTCCAGAAACCCATGCAACTTCCATATATTATCCCTAAACAACTATGCCATATCCTTTTGCCATTGTCCCTTCTGTTATTACTATAAAATAAGTCATTTTTGATGATCTGTCACAGACTACTAGGATCATATCCTTCCCAGCTACTAACAGTAACTTAGGAATAAAGTCAACTATTTGATACAATTATGGTTTCTCTGGTATCTCACTCAACTTTAACTTTCCTGCTGGTACCTCTATTCTATTCTTCATTCTCTGACATATATCACACCTGTCTATATAATTTCCTACATTTCTTGTTACTCTAGGCCACCAGTAATTCTTTGTCACCAACTCCATTATTTTCCATCTACCTCTATGCCCTGTTACTAGTATATCATGGTATAACCAAATTATCTCTACTCTTAATGCTTTATCCTTTGGCATATAAACATTTTTCTTCTTCAACACCAAATCTCCCTCTATTTGCCATTCATCTCCTCTTAACACCTTAACCCCTGCCTTCTTCATCTCCTCTACTACTCTGACTACCTCTTTGTCCTTACTTCTAGCTTTTTTAAATTTTTTCTACTATTTCTACTTCAGGTTCTTCTATTACTACTTCTACTAAACTATAAACCCATTATTTCTTAATTAATATCTGGTTTTTGTTGTTCTTTTCTATACCTACTTTTCAGTCTAGTCTTCTACTAAGTTCATCTGCTTTCTCTATTTTTGTGCCTAGCATATGTTTCAGAGTGAAATTAAACCTTGACAGATATAATGCCTAATGAGCTTGTCTTTGGTTCAGTTTTTGTATCTTCATAAAATACTCCAAATTCTTATGATCTGTTTAGACCTCAAACTTGAGTTTTGTGCCCTCCAATAAATGTCTCTAGTTTTCCAACCTTCTTATAACTGCCAACATTTCCTTATTGTGAATTTCATAGTTTTACTTCATTTCATTTACATCCTCATTTTTTGTCTAAATCTGGTGCTACTAATACTGGTTCTTTTGTGAACCTCTCTTTTAACTTCTGAAATGCCTTCTCTTGCCTCTCTGTCCAACTTCACTTCTGATCTTTTTTCACCAAGTCATGCAATGGTCTGGCTATCACTGTGAAATTCTTAATGAACTGCTAGTAATAATTGGCTAATTCCAAAAACTTCTGTATATTCTTAACTATTTTTGGAGTTAGCTAATCCAACACTCCCTTCATCTTCTCCTCTTCCATCTTGATCCTCTATGGTCCAATCACCACATCTAAGAATTCTACTTCCCTAACCTTCTACTTGTATTTTTCTAGTTTTACATATAGATCATTTTCTGCCAAACCTCTTCACTACTTCTTTTACTATCTTATTATGTCTTTTCTCTTCTTCCATTCCTACTATAACATCATCAATGAAGCTCACCACTTTTCCAGTATTAATCAAATCCCAAAGGATCTCATTTATTATTATTTGAAATGTTACTGAAAAGTTTGTAAGTACAAAGAACATTACAGTTGGTTCAAATGATCTTTCTAGGGTTATGAACACTACCTTCCACTTGTCTCTCTCCTTAATCCATACATTATTATACTCCTATCTTAGGTTTAACTTAGTAAACATCTTCTTTATACCTATATTCTCTATAATGTCCAAGATTAATGGTAAGGAATAATTATTTTTAATTGTCCATTGATTTAAATACCAATAATTCTGAACCATCCTTTTCTTATCATCCTCCTTTTTTACAAAAAACATAGATGCTGTTTGAGGTGACTTTGAGGGTCTAATATACTCTTTCCTCAATTATTCTTTGATAAACTCTTGTATCTCTCCTCCCTTGATAGCAGATATACCTTCCTCTTTCTTAGTACAAATCTCTTCTTTGTCTCTATTACATGATCCCACACCTTTCTTGTCAGTATTCTCTTACTTGCTTTCTTCCCAAACATATGAATCCACTTATGAAACCTTTCTGGCACCAAATTTTTTATCTCCTCTTCTGACTTTGTTGCTTCTTCTTCCTTATCCCAGATCTCCCATTCCTCTACCATTTTCTTTACTTCCATCATTCTCTTCTTCTTTGGTTTTTTCTTTCCTCTTTTGTTCTTTCTCTTCTTTTTGTTTTTGCTACTCTGATTTCCCTTGCTTTGGCCTCTGAGGCCACTGGTTACCACACTCCTCTGGGTACCTCATCATCTTTACTTCTTCTGTTCTCTAATCAATCTCAGGATTGTGGTATGCAAACTATGGCATTCCCAAGATTACACTCCACTTCTGCCCACTGATTACATTAATCTTCATTCTTTCCCTATGCTCTTGATAATAAATGTTTACTTCTACCATATGCTTAATAAGTCTCTCCTTGTTGAAGAAACTATTTATATTCCTCACGTAAATTGGTCTTTCTACTTTCTTTACCTTAAACCTCAGCTTTCTTGCAAATTCCAAACTCATAACCAGTCTTATTACCCACTATCCAGCAATACCTCTACTGTTACTCCTTTTTGTGTATTAATTCTTTCTAGCTCAATCTTCACCATTACTTCTCTCAACATATCCTTATTGTTTAGGTTATAGCAGAATGTATATTCTATTACTCTACTGAGCATTGCAAACCTATTTGTATTAGAACCTAATTGAGGGCTATTAGATTCTCATCCTCATTTAAATTATAATTGTCTCTATTGTTTACATTGTCCCCATATTTAATCTTTCTTTCTTAGCCTATTATTTCTTAATTTCTACAATTCTTCATTAAGTAGCCAAATCTCCTATAACTATAACAGTTCCTCCTCCTATCTAAGTCTATTGTATAAGGGTTCTTTCTCATTACACCTTATATCCCTTCTTGCTCTTGTAGGGGTCCTGGACCACCACTACATTTAGCCTCTCCACTCCTTCTATTAGAGCAGACCCTACTAGTATCTGCTGCTGAACCTTCTGTAAGGGAACTGGCTTTTCCAAGTTCTTTTTTTTCCATATTTTTTAGCTGATCCATGATCAATGACTCCTTCCTACATCCACACTTATCTGCTCATCTAATTTTCCATGCTCCAAATTCTTCAAGCTATACACCAATACTCTCAACCATCTAGATATGTTATTAAACTTACTTTTTTACACTCCCTTGCTCTTCTGCAACACTCTGTAGCCTTCCAAAGTCTTCTAATATCATCTGTACATTTACACATCCACTTTCTATACTCCAGAAGTACTTGTTAAGCACTTTGGCTCTCTTCTATTTCAGTTACTCTATTCTAAACTATTCCTAATTACTTGAGTAGTATCATTCCTTGCTTATGTAATTGGAATTCTAACACATTAAAATGAATCTATTGATATATAAAGTAGTCTTTATCTTTAGAAATCCTTATTCTATTCTCTTAGAATTTTCTAGAAGTAAGTATGTAGTTGAATATTTCTCAGGCAATAGACCTAGAATTTTCTGGAGGTTCAAAGTGTTAGATCCTTCCACCTAGTTGCTCTAACACCTTCTGCCTTCTGGACCACACCTGGAGCTGAGGCATTCATTACTCTTATGCCCTACCAGTAGTTGCTGGCTGTCACATGCAAGTCCACTTGTCTGGAAACTACATCACTGCAGTGAAGACACCTCCAAAACATACAAGCCTGCCTTCCATAGTGGCCACCTTTCTTACAACATGTCTTATGGCAGTGCTGCAACCATCCAGGTATTCTATCTTCTATGGCGGAAATACTCCTATTCAACTCGGTCTTCCATGATGGGGTTACTCCTGTCAGTGTCTTAACACTGAAACTCTGAGCATCTCCTATACTTTCTGTTTGTATATAAGAC
>Ga0157363_1007383_pt1 | contig 10417 bp, 10 predicted proteins | sample AttsexASBM1_FD_111477 | JGI IMG/M metagenome (GOLD analysis project Ga0157363, IMG submission 111477) | Fungus gardens microbial communities from leaf cutter ant in Ribeirão Preto, State of São Paulo, Brazil - Atta sexdens ASBM1 | ecosystem: Host-associated > Fungi > Mycelium > Unclassified ...
GATGGACATGAGGTAAACATATTGTTGTAGCACAGACCACATGTAATTTATATAAATAGAGGAGCAATGCAGCGAGGGCTCCTTGTTGAGTTCTCTTGTAATTCCCCCATTTGTTACTTGATAGCCCATTGGAGAGCTTTGCTCGTTGTGAGATCATTTGTCCTTGAGTGACGAGTGGTTGCTACAACACAATACAAGGTTACCTCATAATCCAACTCTAAGGATTTTGAGTTATAACAAGAATGCTACAAATAATATCACAAAATATAAGTGGTTAAGCAAACACAAAAACACTTGGACTGAATTATAGGAAAAGAGAGAAATGCCCCAAAGTATCCCCTCTCAAATTCCAATAGTTGTTGAATCTTTTACATTCATGGAGAATGTGTCATCTTGTTTTGATGGGATAAAGTCCACAGAGGCAGGCAAAATTCTCCATAGGAAAGAATCTTGGTCAATATTCTCCTATTGGAGAGTGATTGGTAATAGCTCTTGAAGCTCAAGTGCAAAGTGAGTTTAAATGACCAAATTGCAAAAGCCATGGGCTACCTTTGGAGCAAGATGGTTCAATAGAAATAAAATTGTCACTTAACAGATCAAGGAAATTTCTCCCTCTGGAATTGGATACTTGAAAAATCATCTTCCACTGAGATATGATGGACTTGCACTCAGATTTTTTGCAGAAGTCCCAAGACTGTTTGTATGAGAACAATGGGATAGACACCATGTTTTTGGTTTCTTTGTTAACCAACTGATAAAGTGTCCAATGCTGTTTACTAGAGCAATCCCAAAATTTGATATAGTTTTGAGAATCTTTGGAAAAAAATTCTCTAAGTTCCATAGAAATAGCTGTAGAGTAAATTTGATATGAATAAGTAAAAGAGTTGAAAATTCTTCTTGCGATATGAAGGAAGTCAGAGATGACAATAATATTCTTGATGTTATAATTAGCAATTGCTTGGTTTATACTGCATTGAATAGCAAAAAGCTTAGCCTTGGCTAGTAATGTTGATAGCCCTGTATAGAGTTTTGATGACAAGTTTGTTAAAGGAGTGAATGTATAAAATAGATGTGGCGACTTGATTTTTAATACTCACATCTAACACAACTATAGTTGAGAAGGGATCAGAAGATGCTCTGAGCATGATTTCTTCTAATTTTTTAAAGTGCTTTGTGATATCCAAAGAATAAGAGTAAAAAGAAAAACAATCTGGAAATGTGTCAGCAATACAATTTCCAGATTTGAATTCCTTGTTAAAGAAAGAGAAAGAAGGGAAACATTTGTTGCATTTGTCATCTACATTGATAATAGATGATTTAAGCCAACTTCTCTGTTTGGCTGTAAGATGTCAAGATAACAAAAAGTGGACTTAGTTTTTATTATTTTCTTTCTCATTTTTATTTTACTTTTGATTTATTTTTCATCTTTTCTATTTTTAGAACTCTGGGGTTAGGGTTAGAAGTAATCAATCACATCAGTTACATTTGATGGTGTAGTCACAATATTGATCATGGGACTTGAGGAAAAGTTGTAAAAGGTTCTAGAACAAGTAATATCATACAATATAGATACTACATGTTGACCTCATGTACTACACATGGTTGTTTAGGGTAGGCTGCACAGTAGTTAGCATGGACCATCAGTAGTAGTATATAAGGTAGACTAGTTTGTAAAGGGATCTCTATTGAGTTCTCTTATGCTACCCAATACAAGGTTATTTCTTAATCCAACTCTAAGGGTTTTGAGTTATAACATAAGATGATCAATGGACACATTGTGATTTTTGTATTCTTGCATCCCATCCAAACTGACAATGCTATAGATGATGTGATTAGATAGAAGAGAAGATTATTATAGTAAAAATCTTCCATATAGTTTCTTTAAGTGAAGGTAAATAGGTACAAGTTTGGCTATGGCTTCAACACCCAGGGTAGGAGATGTTTGAAAGGCTTAAGTGATTCATAGAGCAGCTCTTCATTGCATCTTCCTTAAGATGTTGAGGTGGTAGTATGTAGGTGCTTTGTTGTAGTACCACAGTTGGAACCTATATAATATAATAGGAAGAATGCAACATCTATACAATCTTCTCTTTTGAAGAGGATTAATGCCTCTGGTTGAGTTTCTGAGCAACTTCATGTATTTTATGGTCAAAATCACTTTGTTAGAATAGAAATCTATATAATTCCTAAAGGTGAGTTTGTAGTTGAAGATAAAGCCTAAATATCTCTAGGTTTCTTTGGGGAGAAGCAAAGAACCATCGATGGGAGTAAGATCGAGAGGAGGGGGATTGAAAGTTCCATGCAATCTAGAGAAATGAAAAACATCAGTTTTTCCATGTTCTATTATAAGGCTATATTTTAAAAGAATAGAAGAAATAATATTATAACTACAAAATAGATTTGCTCTGAGAAACAAATAAGCCATTGTCTACAAAAGAAATCACAGAGATAGAGATTTTTAGGATTTTTAATCTTTTTTCTAAAGAATAAAAAACTAGAGAAAGATAAAGAGCTGAGAGTATGGGTGATAAAGCAGAACCTTGTTCAACACCAACATTAATGTCAAAAAAAGGAGAAATAAAATTGTTCGAAATATACTTGGTTTTACTTCCTACTAAATAGTTCCTGAAGAAGTTAGACACTCTTTGGTCCAAGTCTGCCTTGTCAAGGATGAGAAGAAGAAGCTGATGATTTAAGGAGGGGAAAAACTAAGCAATGTCAAAAGCTAACATGCTCATAATAAGATTTTTGATCCATTCTAAGCAAATGATATGAGTGAGTATGACACCAGCATCTGTGGTGGACCTCTGTTTAAGACCTCCTAATTGGCTTTGATAAGCAAATTTGTTAGAGATGGTGTGGAATTGGAGACATTCTTCAATCATTTTTTTGAAGAGTTTTATGATTGTGTTCAAAAGAACAATTGGGTGATATGATTTGGGCAAATTATATGTTGACTTGTTAGGTTTGGGAGTTATGACCATTGTTGATGATTTGAAGTGAGATGGCCAATATCCTAACTCTATACAAGTATTAGCAATATTAATAAGTTTGGCTATACAATCCTTGTCTTTAATGATGAGCTTGATATGGCTCCATGTTAACTTGTCTGGGCCTAGAGCAGACAAATTGTTATACTTTTCAATTGCATTGATTAATTTTTTCTTGGCAAAGGAATTCCACTCTTCCGTTGGCTTGCTAGAAATATTATCTAAAATTTAAATATCAATTTCTCTTGTTTGAGCAGAATTAAAGGAATTGTGTAAAGCAATCTAAAGATCTTCAAGCTCAATACACAAATATCCTTCATATTGAATAGCTTCAATTGCAGAAAGTTTTCATTTTCTGACCTAGTTCATAAGTTCTTATGGGCTGCACTTCTTGTTTGTGATTTCTTCTATTTTGTCATTAAAGAAAAGACATTTTGTTTTCTTGACAGTGCTTTTAAAGCTATGCCAGTTTTCAAGACTTTGATATGCTCAATATTTGTCAAGAGATAGTTGACATTCATCATTCCACCATGCTTTAGAATGTCTTGTGATTTTTACCACTTTCTAATTTCTTTGCTACAATTCTTCAACTTTGGACACAAGTTAATAAACCACCTCTTCAAGGGTTTCAGTGTTTGGAATAGAGAATGTATTCAAGTTTTTAATAATTAGGATGATGTCTTTGATGAATTGCTTTTCTTCATTGCTTCCTTTTGCTAGCAAACATTATGAAAGCAATATTCTTTCTTCACAAATGAATACTTCAATAGTAATTGGGGTATGATCTGATGACATTCTCCAATCAGGATGTATGCAATGCTGGTTGAACTCTGAGGAAGATGGGTGAAGAAATACTAAATCTAAGACAGAGCTAGTATTATGGTCATTGTTAGAATATCTAGTAGGAATGTATTTAATAGGATTAGAAATGTTAAGAGAAAAGGAATCAGAAATGTCAAAGAGAGAATCACTATGAATGGAATGGAAAGGATAGCTAGGATCCCATCTACTGTCTTTAATATAAAAGTCACCTGTTATAATGATGACATTGTGAATGCTGGCCTCAGTATCCTTTAAATACTTTAAAGCTGACTGAGAAGAGTCAGAATAAATATTGAGCATAAAATAACTAGAGCCTTGGTTTGAAAACAAGATGTAGGAAATATCTCTATGATTAAAATGTCATTTCAAAGATAAAAACAAAAATAAAGAACACAAATATTGATGTAAGTAACGACTCTAGGAAAGTTGGACTGATTTGGGTTTCTAGCAAATGTGTGCCAATTGGGGTAGTGAGGAATACCAACAAGAGGTTCTCCATCACAATTGCTGAAACTAGGGATGGAGCAAATAATCAACCAAGGGAGTTCTTGAATGAATATGATGTTGTATAGGGATTAAGTCTCTAGGATTATATCAACAATTAATTTGTTTTTCCTAACATTTTGAGAGAAAAACTTGAGGATGTTACAATTCATTGAAGAGCATCATTCACAACTGAACAGATTGAGTTCAACCTGTTTTCATGGGTCTTAGCATATTTTTTGACATACCATTCATGATGAAACCTATCTTTCCAGAACAGATATACATTTGAGTCTGCTTGATGATCTCCATGACAGTTGAGGCACTTGAAAAAATGTGGGCATGGATAGCCTTCTTTTGTTTTGATGCTAGGGGGGTTAGTTTTCTTATTTATCTTACAATACCACCCAAATTGTTGATGGTTTTCAGACTTGTGAGGGTCATTATACTTGATGCATTTGGAGCCCTGAGAACAGCATGACATGATCACATGTCCCCATCACCAGCAGTTCTTGCATTGGGGGATGCCTAGGTTTATATTGGCTCCATGAATAGTTGCGATATATCTTCCTACATTAAAGCACCTATTGATAAGACATTTAGCCTTATTGCCACTCTGAACATCCCAAATGTCAATCCAAATGATTGACATATTGGATTTGGGTAAGACTTTAATAACTTGCAGTTTAGATGCAAGAACTATGTTATCAAAAATTTAGTTTTGCTTAATGATATCTTCAATATTGTTAGATGTGAGGCATTTATTGGATGAGTTATGAGGGTGGTAGAGGATGCCTATAATCTTCAAGTAGGACTTTGACTGGGGTAAGCAAGGAATGTTGATGTTATCAACTTTTTTATGTAATTTTCTATAATGTATAAGTCAGATTGTATCACAACCTTATTAGTGATGACTGTAATGCTGGCTATATCTGAGCAAATAAAGTCAACTAAAATCTCCAATTTGGTGTTCTTAAGAGCTTGGTTGATGTTAGTAATGTGAAATGAGCTCTCTTTCATGAATTTGAGAATATTATCATTACTCATCAAAATAATGATTTGCTTTCTGGAAGAACCTTTAGTAGTCATTTGAATTCTCAGTTTGGATTTCAGAGTGTCATTGACAATTTTGTGAATTTGATCCACTTTCTGAGCATTTAGAGCAGGGAAGATTTCCTTAATCTTGATGACCTCCAAAGTGTTGTTTGCCTATTTTGATGTTTAAGTGTAAGATTGTTTCGAAGCTTGTACATAAAACTTGTTGAGCATGGTGTTGATAGGTTTAGTGTTTCTGAAATATTTAGAGATCCAATTGACCTCTTTCTGTGACTTGGCTGGGATGGAAAGCAGCATTTTTTTGATGCTAGCTGGGATAGATATGTCTGATGCTTTATTGTTATGGGTAGGAGTTAGGATAATTCTGGGAGTGATTTGGCCACTATTTTTTCTCTAAGAGATTTATTATTTTTATCTGTGATTAGAGAGTTCTATTTGAATTGATAAACTAAAGAAACAAGGTTCCATACTGCCTCTCCAATACCTTTAAAGTCATCCAAATCATTAAACCTAACCAGGTTGACCTGTTTGTTTAAGATATATTTTGCTATGAAATTGAGCAAATTTCTGATATTCTTGGCATCCAAAGTGAGGTGCTCCATGGATCTATGTAAAAAAATAGGGTGGAAACTTTCATCCCAAAGATCAGGTTCTGTTAGAGTATTAGGGTCATATAGAAGTGAAATGTTGATGACTGCATCATCAACATGTGCTGGGCTCATGTTGGGATATTTGTGTGGACCACATTGTAGGTTCATAGAAGCCACATTGTTATTGGTGTCAGCTGCCTTACTAACCTGACTGGTTTTCTCTTGGGTTGTTTTGTATGACAGCTTAGAAGAAACATTGTTTATATTAATATCTTCAGCATTATTGCATTCTATTCTTTCATGATATGCAATCAAGGATTTGGTGGAGGACACCAACAAGTTCCTAGAAACTTGTATATTAGGTGAGGAGATTCTATCTCTCACCTCATCATAGTTGTCAGGAGAAGGTCCTGCAAAATATTTGTCCATCTCTGTGTAGTTTGACAAAAACACAGTTGGTAATTAAAAGCTTTGTTGAGAATGCATATTTGAAGTAGAGAAAACAAATTTAGTCCCTAAGTCTTTTACAAATGCTACTATGCAAGATGGTGGTACAAGAGAAAGAAGAGGTTGTCAACTTTGAGAATAGTAAGTTGATTTTAAAAGCTAATAAGTTATTATTTATATCATTTTTTTTGAATATAAAAAGTATTTAAATACATTTTGTAGATTGTTTACCAAATTGATTAGATAATACATGTTAGGTTTTTCAACATTTAAGCTTACTATTAACTGATACTACTTTATTTAAGCTAAACAGATTAATCTAATCAAAATAATACTCCTAATGATTTTTATTCTTTCTTATTTTTAATTTGTAAAATTTATTTTAAAAAATTATATAAAAATGAAAATCTAAAAAAAAGAAGATAAAAAAAGTTATATAAAACTGTTAAATTTGGATTTTAAAAATCATAGAAGTTTGGTAAAAAAGTTTTTTATAACTATTTCTTAAAATTCTACTAAGTATTAAAATATTGATGATATGAACAATGAATTCAATTATAAAAATAGTAACTATATATATATCAATGATGATAAATATATTTTTAATATCTATGTAATACTTTATATATATATTTATACATACAAAAGAGATTTTCCTAAATTAAAATCTTTGTTAATATATTACAATCTCAAAATCTTAGAGTAGATTATAAAAAAAAATCTTATATAGAGTTTACATAAAAAAACTCAATAAAAAACTCTGTATAGAATTGTTTACCTTTTATACTAAACTCTGATGGTCTATGCTACTACTTTTCTAGCCTACCATAAAAACCATGTGTTTGCTTCAAGACCAATATGTGTAAGATATGTTGTTATGATACCATTCTTTTAAAACCTTCTACTTCCTTCTCTGTGACTTGTGACCATTACTGTTACCATATCATCTGATGTAACTGATGTGTGATAGTATGATCATGATATCACTCTAATCCTAACCCTAAGTTTTGAAAATAAAAAATAAAGGAAAAGAAAATAGAAAAGAGAAAAGCAAATAAAATATTTAGAGTCCACTATCTTAGACCCTGACATTTAACTGTTAAAAAATATTTGGAACTAAAAAAAGTTAAATTTAAACCTTTTCTTCATGAAAACAATTTACTTAATTTAAGTATTTATAAAGAAAATAAGTTTAATACTAGAAAACAAGCTAGAGCTTTCTTAATAGCTAATTTAGCTTACTTTTTAGATACTATTAGTTTAACTTTATCAATTGAAAATTTCTTTAAGAAAGATAAACATAAAAATATTTCTTTTATTCATAATTGTTTTACAGTTACTTGTATTAATATTGAAATTAAGCTATTACAATATATATACTACAAATCATTTTTTATTGAATTTTTATTAAAATCAAAAAATCTATCATTACTTAATTCAGTGAAAATAGTTATTTATAAAAAAACTAACTTAACAACTATTAACAATGATAAAGAAAAAACAATCAAATTTAATTATCCAGATATAAATAAAGTATTGAAACTACAACATATTGATTTTAAAAATAGTTCTTACTTCATAAACTTTCTCAAAATTATATATAAAATATACAATTACTAACTTTATATTGTTTTTTTTAGTAAGATAAATTTTTCTAGATGAGTGATAAAGTCAAAATTCAAAAACAGAATTATTATGATGATTATTGTAAATAATCCTTTTATCTATCTTATAATAAAACAGGTCATTTTAGATTTTCATATAAGATCAATATGAATTTAGATAAATAATAGTTGTATCTAAACTGCTTAAAACCAAGTAGGTCAAAATTTTAAATCAATCTCTACTTAAGATATAGACTTAAACTTTTATAGTTTATAAAATGTAAAGTTACAATTCTACACCAAATGGTAAAAGTTTTGTTTGTTTTTAAATACTAAAGTTGTTACTATTATAAGTAATAGCAAAAAAAAGAAAGAATTATAGAATATAAGTATATATGTAGGATTTATAAGTATACTGCTAATTAATATATTAGCCTACCTAGCCTCAGAAAAATATTGCTGCCTCTTTAAGAATAAAAATTAGAAGGGGTGTTTTTTTTTGTTTGTTTTTCTCAAAAATAAATGCTTTAGTAGATCAAGAGTTATTGCTTATACAATTAGCAGGAAAAATTATTATTAATATAAATTACTTATTCTATCCAACAAAAAATATTTACTTTTGTATTATTAGTAATATCTTTAGCTAAATAGTACAGCAAATATCTTTGAAGCATAAGTTTATAGGTTCAATTCCAATAAGATGTTTTTTTTATCATTCTCTGTTTAGGAATGATACTTGAATTAGTATTAGTTATATACTAAATAATGTTTTAATTGGTTACCATACTTTTACTGATTTAAGTTTGTTACAAGATTTTGAAAATTTTAAATCCAAGTTATATTTAGTCAATAAAAATTTAATAACTTTAGGAAAAGGTTTCATATATGAACAAAGTCAAAAGTAATAGACTTTACTTATTTTCATTTTCTCTCTCATTTTTATTTCCTTTTATTTTTCTATTTTTATTATTCTTCATTTCAGAACTTAGGGTTAGGGTTATGTGTGATGAATCAGTCACAGTCACATGATCACATGTCACAATAGAAGAGCATAAAAGGTTCTGAAAAAATAATATCATATAGCATATTTATCATAAAATGAACTACTCATTTATTTGTGATATCTGAACCTTGGGTACACTCTCAGAGGTTTAGGAGTGATTCAGAAGTTCAATAATGATAAAAATGATGATTAAGATCAATACAGATAATAAAGAATAAAGATTGATGAAAATTAATGTTGTTAAGTCTGAGGTTTAGTTCTCAAACACAGAAGTATATATACAAAAGAGTAATGGTCTGTGTGCAAGCTGTTTCTATCACATGATCAAAACTCATACCTGATGGAAGCTGTCATCTGTCATAGCAGCTGTCAGGCTAATTTTAGAAGGTAACTAATTATGTTACTACATTGATATGCTTGTATCTCTACCAATGCTTATTACTATGTAATATACCATATATCATTGGAAATAGTTTGATAAGCACTTTCCAATGCAAGTTTGATCATGCAAATCCATCCAGTTGTTCATAAGATATTAGCAAACAAAGATTTTACAGTTACTGATGGCCTGATATCTCAGTTATTTGTTGTTGCTTTTGTACATCCCATATATATGCAGATAGCCCTTGTTTGAGACTTTACAGTGCAACTTAGTTTGTGAAAATTGGTCCACTGGTTGTGAAGATACAAGCTGAATGAAGTTTATAACAGTTACTTAGTCTTAAGTTTTAATACTTCCTATTTCTCTATAATGTGAGTTGACTATAATATTACTCCCTTCTAAAATTACACCTTCATGACATCACTATATGATCTCTTACATATTTGGATTATAGAAACTCTAAGTATTATGAGTATAGTGTTTGTTAGATATCAAAGCTAAGCTTGATATTACAACCTTTTAATATATAACTAGTTCAGTAGCTAGTCTATTCCTGACATAATTTCAAGCTTTCAAGCAATCAGTGGTTTGACTTCTAGTAAAACTATTCCCTTTAAATAAACAGTTGTCAGTGTGGAAATATAACATAGCTAGAAGTATTATTGAGAATAATGCTAGTGCTTAGCTATTATATCTCTATTATATTGGACACTTTGTGAAGCAGATTTTACTAGATCCTTCAGAAACTGCTATAAAACTGTCAAGGCTCTGCAATTGTGATATGTGGTATAACTCTTATATGCAGCTATATATAGTACTAGCCAGATATTAAAGCTAAGCTTAACATTATGATCTTTTGGTATAACTGGTTTAGTATTAGAAATAAACCAGCCACTAGATATATCTGAATGGCTGTTATAGAAGTTCTAATATAATTGAGATACTTCTTTGATTAATTTACTTTAGTTCTCCCATGTTAGAGCAACTGAACAAAATTCACAGAGTTTAGCAGAGTTTGTGATCTCTAGGAAGTCCAAGTA
>Ga0157363_1007384_pt1 | contig 10416 bp, 6 predicted proteins | sample AttsexASBM1_FD_111477 | JGI IMG/M metagenome (GOLD analysis project Ga0157363, IMG submission 111477) | Fungus gardens microbial communities from leaf cutter ant in Ribeirão Preto, State of São Paulo, Brazil - Atta sexdens ASBM1 | ecosystem: Host-associated > Fungi > Mycelium > Unclassified ...
AAAATAAGATGTAGCAAAACCATTTTTTCAATGTCGATGTTAAAAAGTAATGAAGGGAAGACTAGATTATGTGTTTCTAAATGTCATATCATTTGCCCCAGATCTCCCGATGCGGCTCTAACGTTTTACGGAAGGGGTGAAACGAAGTGGTACAAGGCTTCCTTTAAGCTCTATCGATTCACTCGAAGGAGAAATTACCGATGCCTCTCATGGCGAGGTCTTATGATGAATAGATATTTTGACGTGTCCATCGTGCGTATCTTTATCTTGTTGTAAAGAATATTGAAACAATATTAATTGGAACAACGAGAATATCTTACATCGAAGTTTGGTCACTATTTTCTACATTTTTCCTAGAATCGCTGTACATTTCTATCGCTTTCCTCATTTTAGATCACTGTGCATATCGTGCGCTTAGTGGTTCTTTCTTTAATTTTTTAAGGAGTTTTATGATTCATTAGAATCAATATTGATCTTTGACATTTACAGTTCATCTGTTTGATTTAATATTATATTTTATATAGACAGAAAAAGAAAGAAAGAGAACGAAATAATTCCATAATCTTATTATGGAAAAACAGGTTTGCTAAAATATTTTAAAAATTTAGATAGATTTCAGATCTGAAAATAATTTGATTTGAATGATTAAAATAATTATGCAGAACATTCAAACTGATTTCTAGAATGTCAAAACTTTTTGCAGCATTCCTCATGAATGCCTTACATAATAATTCTGATAGTTCAACAAAATTAATTAATTAATTAGGTCTGAGCTAAATTAAAAAAAAAATTCAGCAAAACAGTTCTTCCCTTGTAATTGATGATAATGCTGCAAAAAGTTTTAATATTCTAGCAACCAGTTTCAACATCTTACATAATTATTTGATAGGCAGTAAAATTACTTTTAGATCTGAATCTAGCTGAATTTTTAGATATTTCAGTAAAATTGTTCTTTCCGTGTAATAATTTTGAAAAAGAACGATAAATGAAATTAGAAAAATAAAACAAATAGAACTTAAAAAAAAGGAAAGAAAGAGATAGCAAAGTGATATTTAATTTCTGAGACGTGCACACGTGTGTTATGCCAATATTGTCACTACTGATAATTGATATTCCGCCTTTAACGGCGCGACTGTAGGCAGTAGGATAAGTTTTTTATGCGTAAGAAAACAAGCTAGCAGTATCACGATAAAATTCCGCTAAAAATGGATCGCCACGCGGAAATATTGCACGGAATTATTCTTGATGACGTCAACAATAATGTCATTATGACAATCATCCAGAGAATATCATTATCGGTACATTTCACTGTCAATTAAATGAGAGAAACGAATGCGTATCTGAATTCTCATATCCACGTGCTGTCAGTCAACACTAAGATCTTGATACGAATTTTTACGAATCTTCCAAAATCGCAATTTTAAAATTAATCTGTATTGCATCGATTTTTTTGCAAGACTATGGCGACAAGCTTTAATTATTACTTGTCTTTAACTCTACATTGCTGTGTTAAAAAAAAAAAACAAAAAATATTCGAAGCTCATCAAAATCGGAGAAAGATAATTCCATGGATTTCTTGTTGAAAAGTTCGATTTTTTTTATTTCTATTACGTTTTCATTAATTTAGTATAGAGTTTATCAAAGAGACGATTTACACCGTGATACGTATCAATTTACTTCATCTATCGGGACAAATTGACTACAATGCAGAATTGACTACAATGCAGCACACTCGTATTTCATTTACTACAAAGAAACTGCACAGTGTACAAAATCCTTTGTAGTGTGAAAATTTAGAGGAAGATTCTCTCTATCATATTAGTATATTTTACTCTCTAAATCTGAATCAGTGGATAATCACTGATATCAGTGCCAAGTATGCCATTGGTAATCAGTGAATGAAATGTGAGATCTCGAACTTAGCTAATCTTTATTATGTGATTTAACTAATCTTGTTTTAGTGCATAAATTCAATAAATATGGTATTGGAAGATTCAAATTAATGTGCAAATATCAATATTTTAGTTATGCTCAAATGCTCTTCTTCCTTTTTTAGTTGAACTTTACTGATTATCCATGCCAAGTATGCCACTGGATAATTAGTGACTATCCACTGATTCAGACTTAGAGAGTAAAATAGTAATTAATTGTTTAAAATAATTGTTAAAAATTCTAATGTCGAAACTGTAAAAACTTGTAAAAACTATGTCAATGAGCTTCAGTTTCCCTCTATCTAAAAATTTGGTTAGATATAGATCTGATAATGTTGTTAGAACCATCAAAATAAATATTCATGTAGAACGCTTAAACTAGTTGCTATATAGAATATTGAAACTTTTTGCAATGTCATCAATGCTTAAATACTTTATAGCACTTAATTATTTCAATGGTCTGACGAAATTATTTCAGATCTGTATTTACATTTATCTAAATTTTTTAATATTTCAACAAAACTGTTCTTTTCATATAGATACAAATCTGAATATAATCTTGAACCATTAAAATAATTATGTAGAACGTTCAAACTGGCTACATAGAATGTTAAAAGTTTTTGCAGCGTTATCAACGCTTAAGCATTTTGTATAATTATTTTGATGATGCAACTAGTTATTTTTAGATCTGTGTCTAGCAAAATTTTTACTTCAGCAAAATTATTCGTTCTGTATGCGGCGCAGTAAACAGACAACGCTTACCGCGAAGCGAACGATGACCGTTGCTCGAAGGAGAATCGTTATCGCGATAACGAGTTGCGAAAAGATAGTGGTCGTGAGATAATTTGAGCACCCTATTCGTGACACTTGTCATTCAGTGTCGGAATCTCGATGGATGGACGTATGATATCTACGAAATGAACACCTGGGAAGCGCGTCGTTTTCATCTCGATGATCGCGAGAGGATGTCGGTGCCCTTGGTCGGGAAAGTGCGGAAGTACTCTCTGATGCCGCATTTGGACCGTTGCCCGGAATATCATGGGACTTATAAGGTATTTTGCGAGGTGTTCCTTTTGCTCATGCAAAATTAATACATCTCGCTCTTGCGCGGCTGATATATATTATATTCATCCATGTCAACTCTGGCAAAAGATGTGATTCTTTAACGGAGAGGAGCATAGATAGATAGATAGATAGATAGATAGATAGATAGATAGAGAGAGAGAGAGAGAGCAAATGAAGAAGAGGTTGGAGATGAGAACCGCTCGAAGGTCGCCATCCTGTCGCGCCCTTCTTCGATCTCATCTCCTATTGTGCTCCACGGGAATTCATGTGAATGCGCATAACGAACATCCACGCGGGGCGTCTATCAATATCCCTTTTATGCGCTAAGTAATTTGTTATTTCGCAATTATATTTCGACCCATCGTTATTCTCTCGCTGAAAAAAGTCTGATAATAATAATCAAGCAAAATGATAATTTCACTAAAGCTTTGATGTAATAATTTCAATCAAACGTTTGATTTATATAATTAAAACGTAAACTCTAATTTTTATTTTTACTTTTTTAAAAAATTATTTTTTTTATTATCAATAATAATGGTTGGTGGTTACTATTGTTATGTTTGGTAACATTTACTAAATATTATAAAAAATGCGCTAAACGAAATACATTTGGCAGATATTACCAGACTTTTTTTCAGTCACTCACCTCGTCTCAGTCATTAATGAATTATTTTGTTTTTTTAAACATTGTTGCGCATACAAACACGAAACGACAATTTCCCAAACTGTCTTAAAGAGTCTTTTGGAGATTTCGCTTCGAGCATTCTCTTTTCTCATCAAAAAGATTTACAGATAAAAATATCGACGTCATTTGCTACAATAACGACAGAAAAAAACAAATAGTGAATTCGGTTGGACGCACAAATGCACTGGTGCATACTGAAGCCGTTGTACACTGATTTAATTGGACTGTAAAAGTGACATGCAAATATTTTGATTTATAAAATGCATATTTCACTTAACAGCAAAATGCATTGAAGATTTCACGATTTAACCTGTTTCTATATTTACATTAAACATTTTTACATTTCAGTTTGTGTACGACGGCTTTAATATAAGTGCTTCCAGTTGAATTTGCTTAAAATTTTCTATAAAATAAATGTTTTTTGAATTATTAAAATTTTGTAATATTTATTTTGAAATACAATTTTAGTAATAAATGATTTAGTAGAATATAAATATATTCCTAAAAAATATATTTTCTTTTATGTTCCCATTCTTTTTTTATATGCAATAAAAAAATTAAAAAATCTTAATACATATTTCTTTGAATATTACTAAGTAAACATTTAGTTGTAGCAAATAAATATTTATTTAATAAAAAAATGATAATTAAATCAAATTAATTCTTGCACTAAATAAATGTATTATATATTTGAATGAATTATATTTTTCTTTGAATATTAGTAAGTAAACATTTGCTTAAAACTATTCAAACAAATATTTATTAAAATTTATACTGATTATATTAGTATTTTATACTGGAAACAGTGCAAAAATTGAGTTACAGCAAATGAGCGATAACGAGACAGTTTTGTAAACTACGAATTCTTGTCGCTTAAGTGAAGTATTAATTATTTGTTTTTTTTTTATAAACGCTAAGAACAATTACATCATTAACTGACGTATTTCAGCTGATAAACTATGATTCATAATCTGTTGTATAGCGCGATATGCAGTCGAGTAACAGAATAAAAATAGATCCGACTTGTTAAAACATTCTAGGAGATGTGAACATCAGATGAAATGATCGTATGGTGCCATTCGTTGGACATTTCCCAGAGTGAATCTCTTCTTGAACAAGTTCCAAAGATATTATTATTATGTAATTGGATACGCCAATCTTATTTATCTCCTCTTTTTCTTTAATATTCGAATAAATCAGTGCAAAATTTCTCGCTGCGCTCGTGAGCGTATCTTGCATTGCACTCGCGGTTGAGAAGAGCTTACAAATGCAAGAATGTGTGTGTAAATAATCGTGCTGTATCGCCTATCGTGCGATTAAATAGCGATATCTAATCATCGCTTCTCGCGTTGTCTTCAGGTTTGCAGCTTATAATAATTCCCACGAGAAGTCGTTAGAATTGTAACCGAAAGTCTGAATGTTTTCGGGATTCCGTGCGGACAACTCGATCGATCGTCTCTAAAACAACTTTCTTCTTTACAGGAGCTTGGTTCGCAACCACTACCAACGATCGTGACCGAGGATACGGATAATTCCGGGCATGTTTCTCAAGGTCACAGACCACGAGCAGGTGAGTTAGTAATTGACGATCGTGTATGCCGGTCATTATATTTTCTTCTCTTCCGGGGCACGCGAACGATATATTCACTTTTTGTAAGGAGATCCGTATCGCGTAATTATTATTTGTTTATCTGTGTAGCAGAAAATTTATATTTTTTTGAATACGCAAAGTAATCTATGCAAATGAAATAATTATTGGAAATACCTTACACGTTCAATACTACTATCAGTACTAACAAATACTGACAATATTATTTACGACCGGTTAATATTGATAAATTAATGTAGAATGTTGATAGTGAGACAGCCGGATTTATTCATTCTCGAACATCAGTATCTCCTAGAAGCAACACTGATACCCGAGAATCTAGAAATTCAGATCACATCAATAATATTTTTATACAATAATATTTTTATACTATATTATGCAGTATTCTTTGATGCTGACAATATTATTAGTCATGTATGTTCGTATTACGTTGAATGATTGATTTGCAAATAAAATAGTAGTGAATCATAGTAAATTAAGTCATGGAATAATTATACACTATACTTATAGAAATAATTTGACTTGCAGATACGTGGGGATCGCACTCGAAGACGATCAGAAAGTCGTCTTATGGGAGCGCACCTAGTTCTGGAAAATCTACGCCGCTTCCACAGCCAGCAGAACCGTCGAGTTCGTCGAGTTCCGGCAAAGGTGGCCGAAAAACTTCCGGTACTCGATCCGGTTCCACCAGTCGCAGTAATAGTCGCAGTAATAGCGCGGAACGTCGGAGAAGTGGTACGGATGACACTGCTAGCCCTACGAGAAAGCCGGCGCTCTTTGATGCTTTTAGGCCGAGGAGCAAGTCGGACGCTAGCAAGAGGAAGCCCAGTATTATAGCTAATATGAAAAGTGCCGTTCAGGTACAAGCAAGAGAATATACGCATAAAATTACAGTAGAAATGTGATATGTATGGTTAGTGATTACGGTTGCCACCTTTCGAGTTCGCTGTAGATAGATGACTCTTTTTGGAGATCGATTATCTACCGAAATTATTATTGCTTTGTAATCAATCTCTCTAAAGAAAAAAATTATCAGCTTTGGCGCTTCCCGCTAGAGATTTCTTTTCAAAACCGAAGGAAAATCAATGCATGTATAAAAAATTGAATAGAATTTATTCACTTCAACATACATAATTCAAAAAGGAACTTGGTTTATTACTTCCATCTGTTCTTTTGTCTACAGTCTACATGACTATACCAATCTAAATCTAAATTTCTTTGTAATTTCTTTTGTTGTTTTATTCCTTTCACGGATCTTTGGTATTCACACTATTACAGCCTTATATACAATACTTTCTCTAATGCATTTCCTTTTATCTATTCCTACCATTACACATATACATCTGTCTATCTATTTCTTTCTCATTTCTACCTTTTTCTACATGCGTATGAAAATGAAAAAAACTAATATCATTTGTATATAACCGTTTCATAAAAGAAATGAATTATAAAAATTTAAAATTAGTTAAAGAGCCGGAGATTCGTTTAAAAAGTCAGAATCTTCGACCACAGAAGTGGCAACCATGATTGTGATATGTTAAATTATATAAAATCTTTCAGTTTTGAAAAATTTGTCAAAACTATAATTTTAATTGTTACTAGTCTACAAAAGGAATGGTTTCTAAAAATAAAATATCTAAAAATTTAATTAGATATAGATTTGAAAATAATTTTATATTGGACTATAAAATAATTACATACATAAAATACTTATATAACTTAAGCACGATGAGCAACGTTGCGAAAAATTTTGACATTCCAATAATCATCTTTTATATAATCATTTTAATGATCTAAGAAAATTATTTTCAGATCTACCTAAGTTTCTTAAGATACTTTAGCAATTGTTGTTTTCGTATAGAAGTTCATTGGAAATATCACATTTTAGAAAGCTCATACATTACTATTAAGTACATTATACATTATAACATTATTAATATTCTTTATACTGTATGACTGTCCAGCATTCCTTGCATAGAGGCTCACATGGAAGCTCATCGGTGGATGTACGTACGGAGAAGGAACATCATAGAGAAAGTCAGAAGGAACAAAAGGAGAATAGAGACCAAGGAAGCGGTCGGCCTAGAGCTGGATCTGAGAGCAGCAGGAATCCTGTGAGCAAAGTCATGGATCTCATTAGGCACAGGAGCCACAGTGCCTTGAGCGCGGAGGACAAGCGGAAAGCAGTAAGCGGTTTTTTACTATTCATAACCGACATGCCAAGCAGTAATAGTTGCATTTATATCTCAATTTATCAATTCAACTAATATCTCGAATTATATCATGTGAAAGACTGTGGTAGGCCTTTCATTTGAATGCCATGAGAAATCTGACTATACCGCACTTAGATTCACGTTATTATGACTTTTGAAAATATCAGAGCTGTATGTCTACTGACATTTAACGTAACGTTGTACATGTATGCAAAGTGTTATGTCAATCTTTAAATTTATATTTAGTTTTTTAGTGTTGAATGCGGATATTGAACTGTGAGACAGTTCAAGTCATGTGTGTGATAACTATAATCTAGAAAATACGTATCATTCGAGCATAATCAACGCGCGTCTAGTATCCGCTTTAGTAAAGGCAGAACATCTTTTTTATCGTGTGCTCGTAGTGAAAGTAGGCAAGCACGCTCTCTACCTTCTCATCATTCGATTCTTAACTCGGGGTATTGTCGGAGGAAATTATTACTTGTCAAGCTTGCGCGCTGAATAATACATCGTATCATCAAATAACGCAACGTACGTAAATGCGATTGCAATTAGATACGTAACTAGGGAGTAACGTAATAGTTACGATGTTCACGAGCGGTGCATTAAAGATTCATCATTGGTGCATTGAGAATATTTTTTATTATTAATTGATTTTTATTGATTGACAATCTCGCAAAGCTATAAAAAATGATATTAAAAATGTATTATTGCAACGACTTTTATGGCCAAATTGTGTTTTATAAATAAATTATTGAGAGAATTTTCTATAAATTTAATATAAAAAATGATCCATATTTTAGAAATAAAATTATAATAAAGTTGAAAACAGAATAGATTAGTTTTTAATCTGTTTATACTCGGATACTGTGTTTACTACTTGAAGTCATTGAAGATAATCAACTTAATTTGTGTACTTTAGAAATACAGTGGCTGTCAAAAGTTTCCGGCTTACCAATGAGTTATTGTATCGTTTAAATAAAAAAGATTTACAAATAAAAATCTTAATATACAAATACTTAATATATTCTATGTTTAAAGTGGCGTGTTTAAATTGATTACAACAAGATTTTTATTAACTCATAATGTAAATTAAAAATCAGATTGACAAAAATTATCTGTAAAATTATATCGCTCATGTGCTACAACAACAATGTAATTAAAAAATTATACTTTAATTGCTTACAGAAAAAAAAATCAAAATATACTTAAAAAATCAAAATATACTTTAGACATAATTGTATTGTTCTATAATCAATTATTACAAGCAAATTGAAGTTTAAAATTAATATTACAAAATTTTAATGTTCCAAACATTAAAATTCGTTTTCTGAAAAAACTTTTTTGAGTTGTGCCATTGTTATAACAAATGAGCGATATATTGATATATTGGAAATTTTTGGCAGGCACTGGAAATTTTACTAGTTTATATTTAATAGTTTCAAATAATAAAAACATAAAACAAGTAGGTTATCTTTAATAATTTCAAATAATAATAACATAAAACAATCAATTAAAATATTATTGCTCTACATTTATATTCTCCACATAGCTTTTTCTCTTCGGTGGAGCATTCAATATTTTTGTTTTATCTTCATTTTATTATCTCTGCTTCGCGTGCTGGCACAGTTTGGCCGTTAAAATCTACGTAGAAATATCTTGGATAATTGAGATACATTTGTTTATTCAAGATGATTAACATAAAAGTTGTTGTATAGAGCTCGGTAACATCTGCTTGAGTAATTACTGTAGGCGAGAAAGGCGTTTCTTCTTCGCGCATTATGAAGATGACTCGGCGTGATCAGCGATCAGGCGAGTTCGCGACAGTTCCTCGGGAACAGGTGTGTGTTGCCTCGGTGCTTGCGAAAGAGCACAATGAGTGCAGTCGAGCACGGTCGCTGCTAGTGGGAGGTAGCATTTTTCGTACGTATACTAGTGTCAAGCGGAAAGAGAGACAGGAAAGAAAGAGACACATTTCTCACGCAGTGACTCGCCACTTACTTACGATATGTAAAAAAAGAAAAAGAACCGCATTACTTCCGCGACAGTGCATGTGTATCGGTTGACTCTTGGATCGAAGAAATTTATAGGGGTGACCAAAGTTAATTGGAATAATCGTACAGAAAAGAGAGAAAGAAAGAGAGAAACGAATTAACTGCAGAGTAAACATTAATTAATAAGTAATATTATATCAGTATTCTAATTTTCTTCTCCAAGATTCCTTTTGGATTTCTCACTAATTTCTTACTTAGCAATATAAATGTATAATATAACACATATTGTAATAATTAACTGTTGAATAGGAAATTATAATATTGATGTAATATTATTATAATGGTGTTTATTGAGGGTTTCTGTCTCAAAGTGAAGAAACCGAGAATCGTTGTTGATCTCGTTCGAGGAAAGCTCTTCTACGGATTAAAGCCAATACAAGGACTCTCGACAACACGTATCCAAATTATAGCAAGTATGATTCGTAGAAGCATTCTCCTGCGGTCACATTACAAGATACAGATATCGCGCCTTCGCAGAATCGCTGAAGCTGAATTCCGAGAGTAGATGCGTCGGAGAAGAGAAAGAAGTTCCTCTCCGAGGAACGTGCATACGGAATCCTAAAAGATTTACGATTCTCGCGGCTTTGTCGGCGCGACCTAGATGAAGCTGCGATCCTCTTGCCGTTAAGAATGGCAAGGCAGCTTAATGTCACGTCGGGTTACCAACAATATGAAATTTGCAATGGAAAAGTCTTGAGCCCGGTTTATGACATGCTTTTCAAATCGCGATAACAGAGTATTTTCGCTACTAATATATAGGTATTTATCTTGGATAAACACCACGTATTGGAATTCTCTCATTGATGTGTGGAAAAGAAGAAAAAACTTTTCTTGAAAAACATATGTAAAGTCTGCGGAC
>Ga0157363_1007385_pt1 | contig 10415 bp, 9 predicted proteins | sample AttsexASBM1_FD_111477 | JGI IMG/M metagenome (GOLD analysis project Ga0157363, IMG submission 111477) | Fungus gardens microbial communities from leaf cutter ant in Ribeirão Preto, State of São Paulo, Brazil - Atta sexdens ASBM1 | ecosystem: Host-associated > Fungi > Mycelium > Unclassified ...
ATTTTATATATATATATATATATAAAATATATATATATATATATATATATATATATATATATATATATACACATATATAACAAGGAAACATATGTAACATTTTGAATAATTATAAATTCTAAATATATCACAAAACAAATTTTCATACAATTTTAATGTAATTATTTGAAAATGCTACTCTTAATAAGTAAAATACTTATTTAAATACTTAAATAATTAAATACTTAAATAAATTAAATATTTAAATAATAAATTTTAGAATATAAGTGCAAAATACAATACAAATACAATTCTAAAGACGCGTTAAATAAATGACAAAAACGAAAGATTATTTTTAATTAATTTAAAGTGATTAAATTTCTTGTTTCATCAAGAGACATGGTTCGTAAAATGGTATCCCGATATATTCCGTTCGTTTCGTTTTACTATAGCTACATACAGTATATACATAGTAGTAATAGCTTGCTCGAAATCACCTGCTCTTTCGCCCGCTAATTCGTTCACACGCACTAATTGCTTCCTTCTTGATCTCCTTCATGTCGAGTTGCTTCGAGTTGCCTCATCGAGCAGGGCGTTCATATGAGACGTTTCACGAGAGTGCCGTCATCTATAGAAAATATTCTTCGTTATAAAATATTAAAATTCCCACAAGGATAATCTTTCTGTCTGGATCTTTTTACCGCTTTTTACTTATTGAAAAATATTAATTCAACGTTTTACAAAGAAAACTAAGAAATGAAGCCTTTTTTACAATGTCCTTTTGTAATTAATAAATTGATGCTAAAGAATTTTTTTTGGTATTGATAAAAATAAATTCTGAAACATGGCTTAAAGAAATAATATAATTAATATATTAAAATGTATAACTTTTTTCTTATTTGTTATTTATTGTGGACGAACAAGTTCCTGAACTTAAAATCTAAGAAGCTTATTTAATAGGGTTTTTTCAAACCCTCCAACCTTTGCCTGAAACATTTTTTTTTCAAGAATGCATTGTTCTCTTTAAATACATTTTGTATTTAAGTATATTATAATGATCAAATATGTTCCGGCTCAAGCAGAATACAGAATCCATAGGATCCCAAAGTTTGACCTAGAATAACTACTTTTTTAAACGTCATCTTTCGACTGGTAATGTTAGTTTTTTAAATATAATTTTTGCAATGTAGCACGTTTTTTTGTCAGAATTATATTGTTTATTTCATCTTACTTCTATTTCTTTTTGAGAATTTTCTTCTAATCATCACTTGTGTTTTATCTTTCGCTTATGATAGATGAAATATCTATTTGAACACTGTTAAAATTAATAGGATAATTGGTAATGTTGTGTTAATTATAATCTTAATTTGTATACATTGATATAATAAATCTCTTATTGATTTGCAAAACACTCTGAATACGTAAAATCGATCGTTTAATGAATGATATTGCAGATAAATATGTCGACAATTGTTATGTTTAAAATCGCGTGATGACGTGAAGATAGAAACGGTAGAAACGAGAAAGCAAGAACGTTTGCAGCGAACACTAAAATCACGAAAGTGAGATAAAAAAAAACTGTCTCGATGGTTCTTCGTGGCTTATTGGCTCCTGCGGCAGCTCGTTGGAGGAGAAATAAAGTCGCGAAAAGGTAAAATGAGCATCGCGACTAATAAATTATTCAATAAATATATTTTATTTCTCTTTCGTATTTATATCTATTATGTATACATGACTCTACAATATCAGAAGTTGAAATTAAATAATTATTTAATTTTAGTTTTTGATATTGTAGAGTCATATAATACATATATTATTTAAATGGAACCTTTCTTAAATAATTCCATTAATTTTAAGGGGAGCATTCAGAAGCGTTAGCAGCAATTAATTGATTTTATTATAATTTTATTATCCGTTAAATCAAATAGTTAAAATCAAATGTTTTCGTTTTAGTTAATAGATTTCGATCGAACATAAGCAACTGGCGTTTATGACACACAATTACATGTGAAGGCGCACGTCAATCAAGTGTATATCGCTTAAATAGATCACTGCGGTACGCCGCTGAAAGGATTGTATTGCGTTAATTGATATCTGCAGTAATTCAATCCGTTTTGTTTCAGAAGCCAAAACGCCGCCTGGGATAGCGTAAATGCGCCTGTCGGCCAATTGGGATTGTCACGTTATGGACCGCAGGTGATGAGCGTGCTGTGTTTATGCACTTCTAGTGTCCACCAATCTACCCGTAACGTCACGCAGGCCGGCAAGATACTCCCGAGTCCGCCGTCAGATACTCTTTGCGAGCAGCGAATAACGCCCTCGCAGGAAATACCTACTGACGAGCTGGCTCTATTAGCTAAGCTGGAGGAAGCCAATAGGTGAATAATCAAGACCTATCAAGACCAACCTATCGCTTGATATAAATCGTACATCTTTCACAAGGATCGAACATTTTTGCATGGACTGATAACTCAAATCTTATCTAACAAATGCCACTTTCCATTTTGACTGACATCTTCCATTTTCCAAAAAATTTAGTAAATTGGATACTCCTTGCATGTACATATTTGGATAGATTGCCTGGATTTCCTTTTGTTTCAAATTTAGAGTAGAAATGCTAAATGTTAATTTTGCTACGCATTTTGGCTTGGAAATGATGCACAGTAGGATGCAGACTAAGGCTGCACTTTTAACTCAATATCGAAAAATATGGGAAAAGACGTAAGTTTTGTTTTTTTTTTATTTCCTTTATAATCTATATAATTAATTAAGACACATAACTTATACATTAAGTACTTATACAATAAATATCTACTGATTTGTACAAATATATTGCTATGTAAATCTACACATTATTCGGAACGATAAAATTGCACAAATAAAAATCATAATTTATGATTTTATTAATTTTAGGCTGATCGAATCAGATGCAAAGTCACTGAATTCTCTCCAGAGCAATCATAGCAGAAAGGGTTCCGATACATCTCAAGTGTCTGTGGCGTCGGGGGGCAGCGGAGGCGATGCTGCGCCCCGACGCCACAATCCAGCCGACGGTGAAGAGAATACGTGGACTCTCTGGGGTCATATAGTGGCTGATTGGGATTATAATTGGAAGAAACGGAAAGAATTCGTTAAGGAATTGGTTCGTCAAGGCATACCTCATCATTTTAGGTATAACACATATGTATATTCTTTTGAAAGATGGTATAAATATATTAAGGCTGTGTAAAAAAGCTTTTTAGAATTTAGCTTTGACCCATAGTAAAAAAGTAAGGAGTTCTTTATCTATTCATGAATTTAACTTAAGTAGAAATTGTTTAATTAGACAAAATATTGCATATATGATATTCATAAAAATAATAGAGATTTTATTATTTACGTTATTATTTTGTAAATTATAACTTGGATACGAAATTAATTTGGATGAAAACAAAAAATAATTATATTTAAAATTTTTTTGGGGGCTTTTTAACGCTGAGAATCTTGATGCGATACATTCGCAGCTCCTTTTGCACTGTCTTGATAAATATTATCAATACCATAACCATTTACCTATAAGTCAATGTTATCTATAAGTCAGAAAGTTACATATATTCATTTTTTTTAAATTTGATAGATTGTATATTATTTTAGGGGCATTGTTTGGCAATTATTAAGCGGTGCCCATGACTCTCCAGTTAAGAAACAATTTGCCGAATACATTAAAGCAACATCAGCTTGCGAAAGGATAATTAGAAGGGATATCGCTAGGACGTATCCCGAGCATGACTTTTTCAAAGAAAAGGATGGTTTTGGGCAGGAGAGTTTATTTAACGTTATGAAAGCATATAGCCTACATGATCGTGAAGTAGGATACTGCCAAGGTTCAGGATTTATAGTAGGATTACTTTTAATGCAGGTAAAAAGTATTAACAATATTGTCACAAAAAATTATGAAATAGAAAAGTATATAAAAGAAATTATCTATAAATTCATATTTTTGTGAACATATATTTTTATTTATTTTTTCTACAAAAGGGAAAATATATGTTTTATTTAAATATTCTTTCATTGTAGCAAATGCCAGAAGAAGAAGCTTTTGCTGTACTCGTAGCACTAATGCAAGAGTATCGCTTGCGGGACATGTTCAAACCAAGTATGGCTGAATTAGGAGTGTGCATGTATCAACTGGAACATTTAGTTGCTGATGCACATCCTGAACTTCATGCTCATTTCACGGCCCAAGGTTTCCATACGTCGATGTATGCATCTTCTTGGTTTCTTACACTATTTACTACAGCGCTAAGCCTTCCTCTAGCATGTCGTATTTTTGACGTCTTTCTATCGGAAGGGATGGAGATTATTTTTAAGGTTGCATTGGCAATGCTGCAATTAGGCAAAGAAGATTTGCTCAGTTTGGATATGGAAGGCATGTTGAAGGTAATCTGAAAAATTGTTACTTATATAAGTAATTTCAAGAAATCATTATCGATAAAATTTAATTTTTAGCATGTTTTATATTCTTAAATAAGAATATAAAATTTTATATATCTATATTCGTTCACTTTAACTGACGATTAAAACAACTTTTTCTTTTGCAGTTTTTCCAAAAGCAATTGCCTGGGAAGGCCGAAAAAGATCCTGATGGCCTCATGACGCTCGCGTATGGAATGAAAATCAATCCGAAAAGAATGAAAAAACTAGAAAAAGATTACACCATCTTAAAGATGAAGGAGCAAGAAGAAATGGTCGAGTTACGCAGGCTCAGAGCAGAAAACAGATTGCTTAGGCAAAGAACTGAACTTCTGGAAGCGGAGTCCGCTGAACTAGCTGATAGATTAGTTAGAGGTCAAGTGTCACGCGCCGAAGAGGAAGAGACTGCTTTTATAGCTCAAAGAGAATTGGCAGCGCTTCGTCATTCACATCTCGAGACCAGCCATCAACTCGAACAAGCTCATGAGGAATTGAGATCATTATCGATTCTTCTTGAGGAGAATGTAACGTCTAGACAGTCATCACTAGATGAGATAGTAGTGAAACAAGAAGCATTATCACAGAAGGAAGAGATGATACAATGTTTGCAAGAGGAATTGGTTAGAGTTAGATTACACGAAGCAGAAAACGATGCACTGATTAGAGAACTCAGAGGAAGAATACAAGAATTAGAACAAGATAAGAAAACTTTACGCGAATCGACGCCAGATAATTCCGTAGCTCATTTGCAAGAAGAACTTATTGCAGTTAAGCTTAGAGAGGCAGAGGCTAATTTATCTTTAAAGGTAAAATCTGTCCTTATAATCTTGCTATTTTTTATGAGTATTATATTAATATTAGATAGATTTACATATAAAATATTACACAGGATCTGCGGCAGAGAGTTATGGAGTTAAGTGCAGCTTGGCAGAGGCATCTACAAGAGCATCGGTCTGCTCAATCAGCGCCTGCCGCTGATTCTACGCCAAAGAAATTGCTTTTTTGGGAAAATCGGGGTCATGAAGTACAGAAGTTTGAGGAAGATTTAATGACGACCAGAATTCGAGAGATGGAAGCATTGACTGAAGTAAAAGAGTTACGACTTAAAGTCATGGAGCTTGAAACTCAAGTGCAAGTAGCAACTAATCAGCTCCGTAGACAAGACGAGGGCGGAAAAGTACTTAAGGACGAATTAGAAGCTGCATTAGCACGAGAGAAGGATTTAATTGCCAAGCTTAGAGAACAACAACACAAATATTCCGATCTGGAATCGAAAATGAAGGACGAAGCTATGATGGCTAGGATACGTGATGCCGAACATGCGCAGCAAGTGGCGGAACTTACACAGAAAATATCTCTTCTCGAATTGAAGGTTAATTCATCTGTAATTCACTAATAAATGTTACCATTAAAAGACTTAAATATGTAACGTTTAATATTTTTATAGAATGAAGAGATGCATGCGGAAGGCGAACTTAGGAATAATTTAGATGACAGTGAGAAAGTAAGGGAGCTTCAAGATAAGGTTGCTGAATTAAAAGCCGAGGTATGTGAAATTAAAAAATTCATCTTGTCCATTGTATTAACAAAAGCAGTATCTTGGAATATTGCAGTAAGGGGTGAATTATGTCTTATGGTACAAAATATTATATAATATATTCTTGTAATATAATGTATATTAAGGATAACTCGATAAATCCATTCTATGTAGGCATAATTATATAAGCAGATCATACATAAGATATTTTATCATTGTGCAACTACTTTTCATACAGCATACAATATCTGTGATATCTTATTATATACATATATCTTTTGAATATTTTTATTGTGTTTAATAAAATATTGTTTATAAATAATGAAAATACAATAATGATAAAATGCAATAATTTTTTTACATATAGATATTTCCATATTATATTTTTAGGCAAATATAGCAAGTATTGTAATAGTGTAATAAGAATTTTTATTACAGCTAAATAATAAGCAAAAATAATTTGAAATAATAATTCATAAATATTTAAACTTTAATAACTTTATAAATAAATTAATTTTATAATTATATGTAATTGCAATTGCAATTTTTAGCAATAGCTACAGCTCTGTTTAAATATTTTATGAAATCCTATTTAGGAATACAATGAAAAAAAATGTTCACTGTTTTTTCTTTTTAAAGCACTGCATTATTATATGTTCTTATTTCTGATTCTACAAAATATATGTGATATTGCATTTTATAACATAATTTAATTATTATGATAAATACATTACAATAGTATTACTGATATTTTTTTATATATCATTAACCTCGATAAGCCAAATATTTATACCATTTAAATATGATATATATATATATATATATATAAAAAATAAAATTGTATAAAAGATCACATTCCTAATAAGTGTATTATATGTAAACTGAACGTTTTGGTTTTTAATGTGCTATCACATACTGCACTCAAACTATAAATTGCGCCTACTGTATGCAAAAGACATTCCACTTTGCTAAGTCCATTAACATAAAGATATCGTAACTCATTATTGATGTTATACACATACAAGATGCACAGATCGCACCTCTTACTGCAATTTAACGCTAATCAACACGCTTCATAACGTCGTCGCTTCTGGTGGACTGCAGAGAGAAAAATATTTGCAATTACTGTAAACAGACTAAAGTCTGTTTTGTCAATAAGTATTTAAAATGTATTTCATTTCTTAACTTATTTATTTTGTTGCCATTGCTTTAATAAAAAAAGACATACAACTAACAAATTAACTAATGTTTTATTAACAATAAGATCTTATTAACAATATCTTATTAACAATAAGAAACTGGTACTTTGTTGTCCAATGAATATATAGGCGTGATTTTTTAAGCAGGATACGCACGATCTTATTGAGAAGAGATAATGTCTACGACAGTGATTGTTATTACGTAAAGAAGTCAAGCGATAACTAATACTAACCAGAAGAGACTAATCGTTGCAAAACTAACCCTCTATTGCTGTGTTATCTCTGTCTCTCCTCAGTTCCCCACGCCAATCACCAGCCCGGAGACTGAGCCTTGGCGCTGGCTCGAGTAAGTCTTTACCCATGCGTAAGCATCATTTTCGTCTCCGTATATGTGGCATGATGTTTTTTTTATTATAGATGACTCTAACATTATAGTTATTATTGTAATTATTACCTACATTTTCTAAGATTTCGTTTGGAATTCTTGCTTGTATATTTATAATCATAGTGCTCATTTACATAGTGAATAAACAGACTTAGATCTGCACTTCATAGTTTTGTGTGTGTGTGTGTGTGTGTGTGTGCGCGCGCGTGCGTGCGTGCGTGCGTGTGTGTGTGTGTGTGTGTGTGTGTGTGTGTGTGTGTGTATAGTAAAGTCATTATACATGTGCATTGTAAGTGTATATTAATATAATCAGTTTCATTTAAAAAAACTAATTAAAAATTCGATTGAAGAAGAAAAATTATTTTGTGAAAAGCAATAGATTGAAGACATTTTATTATTTATTTAATGTATCATTTTAGATTTCAATGTTATTATTAATCGGCATTGGATACGATTAGATGAATTAAATTAAAATTGAAATAAAATGTGGCTCACTTTCTGTATTATATGTTTGGTGATATGGTATGGCGTGTTCTTCCCGTTTAACTGCATGGTTCTTTATGATTAAGTTCACTGTTTCGTTCTAATAAACATTCACGGCCGCTGCTTTTAGCTCGAAGAAGAAAAAACGTAGAGATGTGAAAAAGACATGAAAGTATCTGCGAAAGTTTCATTAAAATTCGCTAAATTAATGTAATCAAGTTTTTTTTCTTCGATATATCATTCATTTGCATAATTTCATCAATCGATATGTTAACAAACTTGTATCTACTTTAATATAATAAATTTTAGTAATAGAAAGATCTTTATATTTTAGGAAATCAAAAAACTTTTAAACTAATTTTTTTTATAACTCTTTTTAAAACTTCTTTCGGAAAAAAGAAGGAATATTTTTATTATCTTAATTATCTGATTATTGAACTTAATTGTGAAAAATAAATAACATTATAATTAATTGTAATAGCATTATAATTGTATAAGGAATAACAATTATAATATTAATATTTTTAGAACCAAAATAATTGCAATAGCTGAAATATTTTGAAAATTTTAGATAGAATTAATTTTTCTTTCAATGATCTGATCTTACAATAAGAATTGAATAAATATTTTCTTTTGCGAAACAGGATATCGCAGACTCTTTCTTTTTTCTTCCGAAAGATCACTTAGAAATGCATTTTGCACCACATCTATCTGTCACAGGTCATGAGACTAGAGAGTTGGAAACAACGGTGGACAGGACTCGGCGGACAAACCGTGCGAAGTTTTAGCGTCGATACTGAAAGCGAATTGGACGAGCGGGATCTCAGAATTTGCTTGCAGGATCATATCAATACGACCACGCCAAACTCACCTGAGGTATAGAATTCTATGTATATCAAGACCATTAGGCAGCTAAACAATACTCCGTTATCGATGCGCGCGAACCTTTTGTTCATCGTCGGCTTTTGCTGTAGGAAATAACGCGTATGCGCTTAGATCGTAACACATGAGTAGACCGTAATAATCCTGTTTACATGTATTACTATTAGGCCAAACAAAAATACGCGTAGCCGTTGATTAATTATACTAAAATGATAACGAAATAAAACAATGAAAAAGTAAATAACGATAGATGCTTTCGGTAATCGAAGTAATCTCGATCGTAATCAGGATCCGAAACTATTGTTTGTAAAAAATTTGATTACAATTTACATAATTCGACATGTTAAAATTTCTTTAGAGGAGTATAACAAAATAATTGTTTCGTGCGTAGTGGCAAATATTGTTTAGTATACTAGCAATATTATTTTTATTATTGTAACATTTTATAGATTATATTACATAGAGTATTATAGAGCATTAGTCATAGTTAATAGCAGAATATTATACAACAAAATATAACTAACACACTTATTTATATTAACTAATAAATGGTCGTAATCATAATTTAAAAGAAATTTATAACCACTATATGATCAAAAAATCAACAAAATATAAATGATGCAAATTTACATTTGATTGCTCCATTAAACTAATTCCATTTTATATTATTGCAAAAAATGTTTTATATAAAATATTTCTTACATACGTAATTGTATATATTTTTTCCACTTTGCAAATTTTAAAGTTTAAAAATTAATTTCTTCACGTGTTTACAGGAACTAATTTGCATCACAAAATTTTGAATCAGATTAAGTGTCATGTTATTATGTGCATTACTACATATCGAAATATAAATTCTTCTAATAATTTTAATGATTTATCATGATTTTTGAAAAATGTTGCGCATTCCAATTTTCTTCTATAATCTCTTATCTCGGTATTCTAGAAGAGAACAATTATCGGAATTAATAAGATTAATTTTAATAATTAATCTCTCTCTATTTCTCTTTTATTATCTGTTTGCGATACAAATATAGATTTTTGTAGAAAATCTATATTTGTATCGCAAACAGATAATAAAAGATTTATATCATAATAAATACTGAATCTAACGATATGTGAATATTTCATAATATTGTGAATTTATGCTATCTTTTCTAGCTTTTCGAAAGCTTGATTACGATCTGTAGATTATACGAAGATTATCATAGAGTTTCTGTGACACTCGCAATCGTTTTTATACGCATGATATACTCTGTGTATTTTTTGTAATTCATACCAAATATAATCGCATTTAAGGAGTTATATATTTAATGCCGGAAAACGTGGGGGCAGTAATGTATCACCGTTTTTTATAAAAATATGTATTTATATATTATATACATATATGTGTATGCGTATGTATGTATGTATGTATGTATGTATGTATGTATGTATGTATGTATGTATGTATGTATGTATGTATGTATGTATGTATGTATGTATGTATGTATGTATG